>Ga0081538_10000323_pt1 | contig 54762 bp, 52 predicted proteins | sample TabmetS5T2R1_FD_71022 | JGI IMG/M metagenome (GOLD analysis project Ga0081538, IMG submission 71022) | Tabebuia heterophylla rhizosphere microbial communities from the University of Puerto Rico - S5T2R1 | ecosystem: Host-associated > Plants > Roots > Rhizosphere ...
AAGTTGGCGGACCTTGATGCTGTCGTCGGTCACGGGCTGGCGCACGTTGGCCATGGGCATCCTCCCAGTCGCCTGATCGCGGACCGGGCCGGGGTACCCCATCAACGGCGGCCGTATCTGGCGTGCGGCGTCGGCGAGGTGACCACAAAAGAACACCACAAGGCCCTGGTTGCCGGGCCGGTCGAACAGCTTTGACGCTGCCGTGGCTGACATCCGGTTGCAGGATGCCCGAGAACCGAGGGCCACCCCTGCAGAGGCGCCTCTCATGTGGTCTGGCGGGGAACGGCACCATCTCCACCTCGCCGCGGCCGCTCGGGGCTGCTCATCAACGGCCACCTCGACCCATCGTGGGTCACTTCACGGGCCATGACGTCCAAACTGGCGGACAGGGTGACCCGAGTCGGGAATGGCCTTGAGTCTCCAGCCGGTGGAGGTTGGAAGATGCGGGCATGGACGGCGACATGCGCTACTCGATCGGGGACCTGGCGCGGCGGACCGGACTGTCGGTGCGCACGATCCGGTTCTACTCCGACCGCGGTGTGCTGCCGCCGACCAGCCGTAGCCCCGCCGGCTACCGCCGCTACGACTTGGACGCGCTGGCCCGTCTGGACCTCATCCGCACGCTGCGTGATCTCGGGGTCGACCTCGCCACCATCCAGCGGGTGCTGGACCGCGAGCTCTCGGTGCCCGAGGTCGCCGCCGCCCATGCCCAGGCGCTGGACGTGCAGATCCGCACCCTGCGGCTGCGCCGGGCGGTCGTGCGCGCGGTGGCCAAGCGCGGGTCCAGTCCCCAGGAGATGGAGCGCATGCACAACCTGGTCAAGCTCTCGGACGTCGAACGGCGCAGGATCGTCCACCAGTTCATCGACGAGGCATTCGGCGACCTCGACGCCAACCCCGACCTGGTGGCCACGCTGCGCACGGCGATGCCCGAGCTTCCCGACGATCCCACCCCCACCCAGGTCGACGCCTGGGTCGAGCTGGCCGAACTGGTCCAGGACCCGGACTTCAAGGCGAGCGTGCGGCGGGCGGCGGAATATCAGGCGGCCGAACGCGTCGACGGCGACCGGTCGGGGTTGCACCACGAGCTGACCAACCAGATCCGACAGCGGGTCGAGGCGGCGCTGGCCAGCGGGATCAACCCAGCATCCGAGCAGGCCCGTTTGGTCCTCAACGATCTGGTCGGCCGGTACGCCCAAACCTTCGGCAAGGCCGACACCCCCGATTACCGCAGCAAGCTGCTGATCCGACTGCAGATCGCCAACGACCCACGAGTTGAGCGGTACTGGTACCTGCTCGCCACCATCAACGGCTGGCGCCCTCCGCCGGCCTTGGCTTCGGTTTTCGAGTGGTTCATCCAAGCACTCCAGCACCACCCGAGCCCCTGACACCCGCGTGAGCACCAATGGCTGGCATACGGACGGCCGCTCCTAGCTGAGCTGGATGAGCCAGCCGTACCGTTGACCACTACGCCTACAGCTGAGACTTCAGCACAGCCAAGTTCTTCATGCGGGGCGTGCAGGAGCCCTCATTCAGCGGCCATCTTGCCAATGTTGTCCCGTGCGAGAGCGCCGGCCACCACGCCATTCCCGGGCCGCAGATGAAGCCGCCAAGTGGTCGGAAGGGTGCTTGGACTCAATGCCCGAAGCCGCTAGACCAGACGTGCAGTGCTGTCCTCGGACGAATTTCGGGTCGAGCGTAGAGCGAACGGGGAAGCTTCATCCGTTATGGCGAGGCCTGGGGTGCCCGAGCAGGGAGCGGTGCAGGCGATGGTCGGAGTGGCTCTGGCCGTGGGATCGATGGGCAGGCGTGGTCTGCGGCCCCACTGCTACTTCGAGTGGGCCGAGAGCCATCCCATCGCCAACCTGCTGCGATACCTGCTGTTCGGTGAGGGCGACATCGCACCCGTCACCCGGGAGGTGCTCCGCGAGGCCGAGAAGGACCCACGCCAGCGACCCGCCATCCACGTCGGAGGCTAGCCGAGCCCTGGGTCGCGGTCAGCTTCACGTTGACCGTGCTTCAGCTTGTCCCGACGGTGATCAGCACCTTTCCGACCGCTCCGCTCTCGACGGCAGCGTGCGCGGCCGCCGCGTGCTCGAGGCGATAGCGGTGCAGCGGGAGGCCGGCCTGCTCGCCGACACGCAAGGCGCCGTCCTCGATCGCCTGGTTGATGTCCGCAGCGGCGGCCGCGATCCGGTCCCAGCCGACCGTATAGAGCAGGATGAACTGGTAGCGGGCGTTGAGCCCCATGTTCCGCCGCACGTCCAGGTTGAACGGGCCGCCGCCGTCGTTGGCGTAGATCGAGATCGTCCCGCGGGGACGGAGAACGGCCAGATCGAGCTCAGCATTCGCGCCCGCCGCGACCTCGACCACCAGGTCGACGCCGTCGGGGGCGACACCTCTGATCGCCTCGGCCGCGTCCGCCTCCTTGTAGTTGACGACGTGGTGCGCGCCGGCCGCCGTCGCGAGCCGACCTTTCGCCGCCCCGCTGACGGTGGCGATCACCTCCGCGCCCGCCCAACGGGCGAGCTGGACGGCCGCGTTGCCCACGGCGCCGGCGCCACCTGCGACCAGCACCGTCCTGCCGCCCAACGCATCCGGCTGCAGCCGCGCTGGGCCGTCCTCGGCAACCGTCAACGCCCGATGCGCGGTCACGGCCGGGATGCCAATGCTGGCTCCCAGCTCGAAGTCCGCGCCAGCCGGGAGCACGAAGGCGCGTTCGGCGGGGACGACGGTGAACTCCTGCGCCGTGCCTCCCGCCGGACGGCCGTCGCCGGCATGGGTGACCCAGACGCGATCGCCCACACCGAAGCCGGTGACCCCGGCGCCGACCGCATCGACCACGCCGGCGCCGTCGTGGTTGGGAACCGTCGCCTCCGTCAGTCCGTCGCCGAAGGCGCCGCTGCGCGACTTCCAGTCGGTCGGATTGACGCCCGACACGAGCACCCGAATCCGCACCTCGCCGTCTCCTGGCTCGGGAATCGGCTTCTCCACAAGCTCGAGCACGGACGGATCGCCCAGGCGCCTGTAGGTGATCGCTCTCATGCTCGCACGTGGCCTTCCTTCCACCAGCCGGTGACGATCTCCGCACATGAGGCATCTTCCCAGGTGGAATGGCCGGCGTCGATCAGGTCGAGCTTGCCATCAGCCTGGCCGGCGTCAACCTCAAGCCGATCACCACCGAGCTTCTGGCCACCGCCGACCTTGTCATCACCATGAGCCGCCACGCCGCCGGCGCGACCCTGCCGCCCGGTGCCGCCCGCCAACAGCACTGGCAGTTGGATTCCCGGGTGATGACCTGGAGGCGATGCGGAGCTTCTGTGACCAGGTCGATCAGCAGGTGCAGGCTCTCCTGGCCAGCCTGCAGCCGCCGACGCCCTGACACAGGCAACGAGCCCAGGCGGCCCGGGCTAGCTGGCCGTCCAGGGTCGGCTGGGCTCCGAGCCGGCCCGGCGCAGCCCACGCCGAGCCCGCGGTCGCAGGTGGCCGCTTGACCTTTGAGTGCACCCCAAGGTTTACCCTGCCGGTATGGCCCTCACCGTCTCCGCCCTCGCCGACCAGGCCGGCCTCCGCGCCGACACCATCCGCTACTACGAACGCGTCGGCCTGCTTCCCGAGCCGGCCTGCTCCGCCGCCGGCTACCGACTCTATGACCAGGCCGCGGTCGGCCGGCTGCGGCTCATCAAAGGGGCGCAGCGGGCCGGCTGCGGCTGCGCGAGATCGGCGAGCTGCTCCAGGTCGCTGACCAAGGCCAGTGTCCCTGCGGGCACACCGAGACCCTGCTGCGCCAGCGGCTGGCCGAGGTCCGAGCCGAGCTCGACCGCCTGCGCGCCTTGGAGGCCGACCTGGTTCGGCTGTTGGAGCGCCAGCCCGACCGCCCACCCGGCTGCTGCTAGACCAGCGAAGCCGGCCGCGACGAGACCGGCACGGCGCCACCGGTCTCGCCCCCCACAGCCACCCTTGCGTTCCTGCCGCCAGGCCAGGAGCCCCCTACTACGCCGAAGCCTTCTCCTCGCTGCCCGGCCGCTGCTTCCGGATGGTCGCCCACCACGGCGCGGCCGGCCCGACCCGCTGCCCTCAGCCGGCGACCTGGCGCGGGTCCTGGCAAGAGTAGTGACCCGGACCCCGGCATCGTGGGCCTCTTGAACGCCAACCTCAAGAAGACGCATCAGGTCTTGTCGCAGAATCGTTGCTGGTCTCAAGGGGTGGTTGCATCACCTCGGCATGACGGGTGGGTCGGCGGTGGAGGGGTGGGTGCGGTCCTGGGGCTGTCAGCAGCAGAACAGTACGAGGTGTGGGCGCGGTGGCGACAAGGTGAGTCGCTGCGGCTGATCGCCCGCCGGCTGGGCAAACGAGGACCGTCGGTCCGCGCCTTCGTGCTCCAGACCGGCGGCCTACAACAGCACCCACCCCACTGCGGGCAGCGAGGTCTGAGCATGACCGAACGCGAGGAGATCAGCCGCGGCATGGCCGCCAGCGAGTCCTGCCGGAGGATCGCTCGTCGGCTGGGCCTGGGCCTCGCGGAGGCCAAGCTGGCGCTGGGATGGTCGCCGGAGCAGATCGCCGGCTGGCTGCCGCCGGCCCGACCCTTCCGATCCGGTGCTGCGAGTAGGGAATCGCCGTAGCATCAGCCGAACAACAGTTCGGGCACGGAGAACGATGGCTGATCGATGCTCCTTCTGCGGGTCCACCGCCGGGCCTTTCAACAAGGTGGGCGGCTTTTCACGGTGCTGATGTGTGCCGGCTACCAGGCCGACCGCGGCTACGGCAGCGGCCCGTATCCGGTCATTACGTGGGCTGAGATGCGCGCCGGCCTGGATCTGGTCTCCACCTGGGCGCTGGAACAGAAGGTGGCCGCCTTCTCTGCACTTGGGCAATCCGGCCAAGACCTGACCAGCATCCCCGTCGAGGTGCCGCTAGGCGCTGAGGTCACGACGCGGCACGAACGATCTACTGGCCAGGATGCGACCTGAGCCAGCGCAGGGACCGCCTCGGCGGTCATCTACGACGCCCTGGGGTTGGATTGACAGTCTGGGGATGGCGTTGATGACTGTGGAAGCTTGTATGCCAGGTGCAGCCTGATGTCGCGCGCACCCCGAGATCGATGGGACCCGCCCAGGATCAGCTGCGCGCCCGATCTTCACGGGGGCGCAGCCAGAGCGATGCCGTCGTTGGCTCCATGGTTTGTTTGACCACGGCCAGCAGCTCGGCGGCCAGGGTGTCCAAGTCGATCTGCTGGTGCAGGCGGGTGCTGAACGCCTCAATGGCGTTAGCTGTGTCATGTCGGCTGCGGTTGAAGCGTCGATCGACCGCGTTCTGGATGCGCCGCCGGGCAGGCTGAAACAGGGCTGCCACGGCCAAGGTGGTGCCGGCAACCACCCAGCTCGGCGGATGCCCCCCGACCCCTCCAAACGCCTGGCCAAGGACGAGTACGCCCCCGGCGTACACCAGCCCGAGGGCGCCGGTCAGCAGCCCGTAGACGAGGGTCCGGTTAATGACGAGATCGATGTCGAACATGTGGTGACGCAGGATGGCGATGGCGACGGCGACAGGGAACAGCGACACGTTCACGGCCAGGGCAAGCTCGGCCAGGCGTGGAAGCCGCGTGTTGGCCAGCAGGTAGATGAGCGCGATCAAACCTACGGCGTAGGCAACCCACTTGAGCTGCTGACGTTCGGCTCCACGCGCGTGCCGAAAGCGGAGGACGGGCGCGGTAACACTCGCGACAAAGCTCGCCAGGATCAGCACGGCCCCGACGGCGGCGGTGGTGGCCAAAGCGGCGGTCGCTCCGCTGAGCCCCAGTGGGTTGCCGATAGGATAGGTCAGCCCCCCTTGGAGCTTCGACGGCGTTGCGGCCACGGCCAAGGAAAGCAGTGGGCGAACGACGGCAAGCAAGCCGGTGGCTGTGGCTTCGACTTCTGGGGGGGATGCGATGTCGGCCCGCCCTTCCCACGGCGCCAGGGATAGGGCGCCGATGAACAGGACGAACCCGCTGCCGGCCAGCCACGGAATCGGTCGCCAGGCGCGTGATGGGAGACGGCCATCCGGGAACAGCAGCACACAGAGTGTCCCGGTCAACCAGATCGGCGGCGCCCAGATCCAGGAGGAGAGCCAGGCTGCGACTGCTGCCCCCGGCAGGGAGCCACGCTCGGTAATCAGTGCATGGATCGCGTATTGGCTCGTGAGAAGCCAAAGCCCATTGAGGACGCCGATGGCGCAGAAGATCCAGCCAATCCGGTTGCGGGGCTGACGAACAGCGATCAGGACGCCCAGCGCTTGAAACGTCACGGTGGACATGACGGCGCTCACTGGCAGATAGGAGCGGTTGTGGCCCCACAGGATCAGGCCGGCCGCGGCGAGGCCCCAGGCGAGCACGCAGGACAGCCAGGCTGTCCACTGCACGCGGCGGATGCTGATCATGCTGCCCCCCATCCCCAGCCGCAGGGACACGTGAGTCCACTGCTGCCCTGTTGTACCCGCCGAGCGTCTCCTGATCGTTACGGCGCTTACGTGCTTGGCCCGTAACGTTTCCGGAACGGGGTTGCAGCAACCTCGCTGGTGAGTCGCGCCAGAGCTGGGAGGAACCGATGGCCGATTACCACTTCGTGACTACCTACGAGATCGAGGCCCCGATCGAGCAGGTCTGGCAGGCGCTGCGAGACTTCGACCACTATCCCACGTGGTCCAAGGGCATCTTCCAAGCCCAGCAGCTGGAGTCCGGCGCCGCAGATGGTGTAGGAGACAAGATCCGCTACAAGGTCAAGGGGCGCCTCCCATTTACCCTGGCCTTCGATGCCACGGTCGCCCAAGCCGACCCGCCGCGGATCCTGGAACTGCGAGCCTCTGGTGAGCTGGAAGGGGTCGGGCGCTGGACGCTCGGGGAACATGGGACGGCCACCACCGCGCGGTACACCTGGGACGTCCGCACCAACAAGCGGTGGATGAACCTGCTGGCGCCGCTCGCCCGGCCTGTCTTCGAGTGGAACCATGACGGCGTCATGCGAGACGCCGGGCATGGTCTGGCTCGCTTCCTGGATGCTCGCCTGATCAGCATCCACGTCGGTTCCCGACGCCACTCGAATAGCCCCACGTGACTCGCCGACGCTCCAGGAGCTGGCCGGAGGACGAGCGGCACCTCATGGTTTGGGGCCCCGCCTAGTGCAGTCAACAGGCCAACCGCCAGGTCATCGCGGTCATGCGTACGCGACTGGCCGCCGGGGAGCACGTGGCCCGGATGTAACCGGAGCCGGGGCTGGCCTGGCTGGAGCGCTAAGCTGAGGTCATGGAGGACCTGGTCGGCGAGCGCCAGGCAGCGACCAAGCGCACCCGCTGAAATGGTTGTGGCCCCACGACGGCCTCTGCCGTGGAAACAAGTACGGCCGTCTCATGACCTGCGGCGATGGCGTGATGGTCCCTCTGACCTTGGCGTCTAGTGTTGTTGCGTGTCGGCTGCTGTCGGCTGATCGCAGGACGTCGGCCGCCTGTTCGCCGCCTGGCGCTCACTTTGCCCGATGATCCGTAACGATGCCGAGACGCTCATGCCGGAACGTTGCCGACAGTCGGAACGAACAGCAGGAGCTGCCTGTGAGGACCCGCCACCTCGGCTGGCTGGCCTGGTCGCTGTGGGGCCTGACGATGGCCCTTGAGGTTGGGGCCATCTGGCTGTGGTTGGGCAACCGCAGCCTGGGCGGCGGCTACTTCGCACCCCAGGTCTTCCTTGTTCCCGGCTTCGCAACTGTCGGAGCGGTGATCGCGGCCCGCCGAGCCAACACGGTGGGCTGGCTCTTCGTCGGCCTGGGACTGCTCGCCGCGTCGCACGCCCTCACCATGGCCTACACGGAGCGGGACACGCTGATCGATCCCGCGTCGCTGCCCGCCGGCTCCCTCGTCGGGCTGCTTGCGGGCTGGTTGTGGCCGCTGAACTACCTGCTGTTCTGCCTTGTCTTGTTGTTGTTTCCCGATGGGCGGCTGCCCTCACCGGGCTGGCGGCCGGCCGCCCGCTTCATCCTGGTGGCCTGGGGCGGCTCGATCCTCGTGAATGGGCTCATCCCCGCTGAGGGCAACCCGCTGGGGGTGCCGGCCCTGGGGCGGCCGGCCGGGCAGCTGCTGGTTCTGGTCGTCAACGCCGCCGCGTTGGCTGGGCTGGTGATCGCGGCGGCGGCGCCGTTCCTGCGTTTTCGCCGCGCCGGCTACCAGCAGCGCCAGCAGCTCAAATGGGTCGCCTTCACCGTGACGGTGAGCGTCGTCAGCGTGCTGGTGGGCCTCGGCCTTGGCCAGCTCTTCCCGGGCGTGCTCGTCATCGGGCTCCTGGGTCTCCTCGGCTCCGTAGGAGTGGTCGTTGGGCTTCCGCTCGCGGTGGCGGTGGCCGTCCTGCGGCATCGGCTGTACGACATCGACCGGGTGATCAACCGCACCCTTGTCTACGGGCTGCTCACCGCTCTCCTGGCGGGGATCTACGCCGGCGTGGTCCTGGGTCTTGGGCAGCTGTTCGGCGGTATCGGCGAGCAGGCGCCGAGCTGGGCGGTGGCCGGCGCCACCCTGGCCGTGGCCGCGCTGTTCCAGCCGGCACGGCGCCGCATTCAGGCGGTCGTGGACCGCCGCTTCAACCGACGCAAGTACAACGCCGCCAAGACCGTAGAGGCCTTCAGCCTTCGACTCCGTGACGAGGTGGACCTGGAGGCGTTGTCGGCGGAGCTTCTGGCCGTGGCAGACCAGACGATGCAACCGACCACGGCCTCGCTCTGGCTTCGGCAACCGGCCAGACCGCACTGACGCAATCACATGAGCGCTTGCATGCCATGCCATCCGCGCTCCTTCACAAGGCCCTTCACCGCCTTGCTTGGCACCACATCAGCCCTGCTCAACAAGCGTGCCAGACGGGGCGCCATGCTGCGACGCGAGGCTGCCTGTGGGATTGCTGCTGACAACTTGCTGACAGAGCCGACGGCCTCTGCTTCTGGAACTGACGGTGATTGAGGCCCAGGCTGGTAGCGGTTGGACGCCGGCGCGGACACCAGGCCGGTTAGAGCGAAGGGGGAGCCGATGGGCGGCGTCTTGGTGCAGAGCAACCACGGGGCGAAGGGCAACTTCGAGCTGGTCGTGCCGCGCAGCGGTGGAGGCGCGGCCCACTGGTTCCGCAAGAACGATGATCCCCGCCTGCCCTGGGTCGGGCCGACGCTGATGTTCGGCAGCACCGATGAGGTCGACGCCGCCGCGCTGATCCAGAGCAACTTCGGCAGGGTGGGCAACCTCGAGGTCGTCGCCAGCACTGGGGGGAGTCTGTACCACTACTGGCGAGACGACGCTGGCACCTGGGCCTGGCATGGCAACAAGGCCAAGCCTGCCAGGCCCTTCGCAACCGGGGTGGTCGGGGCTCCGGGACTGGTCCAGAGCTCCCATGGCACCAAGGGCAACTTCGAGGTGGTGGCGCCCCTCACCGGCGGTGGGCTGGCCCACTGGTGGCGCAACAACGACAGCCCCAGTCTCATCTGGAACGGACCTACCCGCTTCGGAGCCGGTAGGGTCCGCGCCGCGTCGCTGATCCAGAGCAACTTCGGTCCCCTCGGCAACCTCGAGGTGGTGGCCCTAGTCGGCGGCCAGCTCGTCCACTGGTCACGCGACGACGGCGGCACTGGAAGGTGGGCCAGACGGGCGACGTTCGGGACCGGGGTCGCCGGGGCTCCCGCCCTGATCCAGAGCTCCCATGGGCAAGGACGTAACTTCGAGGTGGTGGCCCCGCTCAGCGCCGGTGGCATGGCCCACTGGTGGCGTGGCGGCAACGGTGTCTGGCACGGGCCGACCAGGTTCGGCAGCGGCAGCGTGCGGGCGGCGGCGCTGATCCAGAGCAACTTCGGTCCCCTTGGCAACCTGGAAGTGGTAGCCCTGATCGGTGACGAGTTCGTGCACTGGTCACGCGACGACGGCGGCACCTCGAGATGGAGCGAGCAGGCTCGCCTGGCGTTCGAGCCGTTCTGCGACCCGGCCGTCGGGGGCGGCTCCTCGCCCCCCTTCAGCGCCCAGATTGTCGGCATCCACGGCGCGGTCCTGCGCACCGGCAAGGTCGTGCTGTTCGGCTTCTCCGACACCGATGGCCATGTGGCCGTCTCCCGCGTCCTGGAGCCTCTGAGCGGTGGGGTGAAGGCGCCGCCGGCAAGCCATCACCTGTTCTGCAGCGGGCACTCGCTGCTTGGCGACGGTCGCCTGTTGGTGGCCGGAGGGCACCAGGACGAGGTGAACGCGCTGCACGCCTTCGACCCGGGCCCGGAAACCTGGAGCAAGGTCGGTGAGATGGCCAACGGGCGCTGGTACCCGACCTGCACAACCCTGCCCGACGGCAAGGTCTTCATCATCTCGGGGACCAAGAACCACGGCGGACCGGTGGGGCCCGGCGCACCGGTCAACAACACCCTCCAGCTCTATGACCCTGTCGCCGGCATCGAGCCCGAGGAGCCGTTGCCCGTCCCGTTCTCAAACCATTTCCCGCCCGCCTTCGCCACCATCGACCTCTACCCGTTCGTCTTCGTCCTGCCCTCGGGAAAGCTCCTGGTCCACTCCCGCAACACGACCCGCATCTACGACCTCGGCGCCCGAGTCTGGGAAGCGACCCAGCTCCCGACCGAGTATCCGTGGTCGCGCACCTATCCCGGCGCCGGCACCTCGGTCCTGCTCCCCCTGCTGCCGACCAGCGACCCTCCCTACCGGGCCCGGGTGCTGGTCATCGGTGGCGGCGGAGCCGACCCCGAACGCCTCACCATCTCGACCCCGGCCAACCAGACCGCCGAGATCCTCGACCTGGGAGCGGCCCAACCTGGCTGGCGGTTCACGGCCCCGATGACGGGGCCGCGGGTCATGGCGGACGCGGTCCTGCTCCCCGACGGCATCGTCGCCGTCATCGGCGGCAGCTCCACCGGCAGGGCCGACTTCGCTGTCAAGCCTGTGCTTGCTGTCGAGCTGTTCGACCCGGTCGCTGAGACCTGGTCAGCCCTCTGCCGGCTGCAGGTGCCGCGAAGCTACCACGCCACCGCGCTGCTGCTTCCTGACGCCCGTGTGCTGGTCATGGGCAAAGACGGGCTCTTCAACACCGAGCCCTACAACTACCCCGAGCACCGTGTCGAGATCTTCAGCCCGCCGTACCTGTTCCGCGGCCACCGTCCAACCATCCTGGCCGCTCCCCCCCAAGTGGCCTACGGCACCACCTTCGACATCGAGACCACCGATGCCGCCGACATCGCCTCAGTGGTGCTGCTTCGGGCGGGGGCGGCCACGCACTCGTTCAACATGGACCAGCGCCACGTCGGACTGATCATCAACACCCGTGCGCCCAACCAGCTGACCGTCACCAGCCCACCCAACAGCAACCTTGCCCCACCCGGCTTCTACATGCTGTTCCTTGTCAACACCGCCGGCGTGCCATCCGTCGCCGAATTCCTGCAGCTCCCCTGACGTCGCTGCATAAGAGCTTGTCGACACCAACGGACTATGGGGAGAGGCCGCCGTCAGGACCGAGTGGCGCGCGGGTGGCTCGAATCGGGCAACCCGGCAACGCCAAGAAGCGCCGGGAAGTGAACCGCAGGCCTGTGAGCTGCTGCGATGTGATGGCGGAGCTGAGGGGATTTGAACCCCTGACCCCCTGCATGCCACTGCCGAGCATGGTGCTCTCTTGACCAACGCTGTCACGCAGCGCCGTGGATCCTGGTGTCCCGTTTCGCAGATCTCTGGTCAGAAAGTGCGTCGAGGACGCTGGTGGCCCTTGGCAGGCGCAACCGCCACTGGCTCAAGCTGTCACGAAGGTCCTCGTGAGCGTCAGTGACACCCCGGCCATCAAGCAAGCCTTCCAGGGTTGTCGAGAGAGTTGAACCAGACTTCAAGATGGGTTGGAGTCGGTAGGCGCCTGGCAAGCGTACAGGGCGGTGAGGATGACGTTTGGGATCAGGGCGAGCCGAGTATCCAGGACTCCGGTGCGCCGATACGTGAGAATCCGACCATGTGCTCACCTCGAACCGTCGAGCCGCCTCGGTTCGGGCTCGCGACCCTGGTTGTGGCCGTGTTGCTGGCCGTGGGGGTGGCCGGCTGCGGCATCCCCAGAGACCCGGAGGGCACGCTGGACCGGGTCCGGGGTGGCACCCTGCGGGCGGGGATCACGGCCAGCGAGCCGTGGACGACCCTGGAAGGCGGCCAGCCGGGTGGGGTCGAGGTCGAGCTGGTCGAGCAGTTCGCCCACGAGCTCGGGGCCAGGGTCGAGTGGGTGGACGGGTCGGAGGCGGAGCTGATCGGGGCCCTCGAGGTGCGGGAGCTGGACCTGGTCGTGGGCGGGCTGACCGCCGACACGCCCTGGCAGTCCAAGGCCGCCATCACCCGGTCCTATGCCACCACCAGGGTGGTGGTCGCGGTGCCGGCCTCGCAGCCGGTGCCCGACGACATCGCCGGGCTCCGGGTCGCGGTCGAGGCCGGCAGCGACGCGGCCGGGATCCTGGAGGACAAGACCGACGCCGTCCCGGTGCGGGTCCCCGACGTGACCCAGGTCAAGGGCTCAGCCGTGGCCGTCGATGAATGGTTGCTCGACAACCTGGGCCTGCGCGACACCGGCGTCCACCTGAGCAAGGCCAAGCATGTCATGGCGACCCCGCTGGGGGAGAACGCCCTCCTGGTGCGGCTGGAGCGGTTCCTGATCGCCCACCAGGCCGAGGTGCCAGCCCTCCTGGACGCGGCGGTCGGCGCTTGAGCATCCACCACGAGCTGCCCCCGGACAAGCACGAGACGCTGCTCAAGGCGGTGCGGCTGGAGTGGATCTCGATCCTCTACCTGATCACGGCGATCACGCTGCTGTACCTGACCCTCGGCAGCTCCCAGGCGATGAAGGCGGCCTGGGTGGAGGACATCCTCGGGCTCACGCCGCCGATCGCCTTCCTGGTCGCCTCGCGGATCCGCAACCGCCAGCCCAACGACCGGTTCCCCTACGGCTACCACCGGGCCACCTCGGTCGCCTACCTGTGCGCCTCGGTGGCCCTGCTCGCCCTGGGGGCGTTCATCCTCTACGACTCGGTCAGCAAGCTGATCAGGTTCGAGCATCCCCCGATCGACCTGGTCAAGCCGTTCGGGGACCGGCCGGTCTGGCTCGGCTGGCTGATGCTGGCGGCGCTGGCCTACAGCACGGCGCCCCAGGTGCTGCTCGGGCGGCTCAAGCAGCCGCTGGCCAAGGAGCTCAACGACAAGGTGCTGTACGCCGACGCCGAGATGAACCGGGCCGACTGGATGACCGGCTGTGCGGCCATGCTGGGGGTAGTCGGGATCGGCTTCGGCCTGTGGTGGGCCGACTCGGTGGCAGCCAGCATCATCTCGCTCGACATCGTCCGCGACGGCGGCAGGAACCTACGGGTCGCCGTCGACGACCTGATGGACAAGGAGCCGACGGTCGTCGACGACTCCAGGGCCGACCCGCTGCCGCTGTGGATCAAGAACGAGCTGATGCTCATGGACTGGGTCAAGGACGCCGAGGTGCGGCTGCGCGAGGAAGGCCACGTGTTCGTCGGGGAGGCCTTCGTGGTCCCGGTCGACAACGACGACCTGGTCAGCCGGCTGGATCGGGCCAACAAGCACCTGCTCGGGCTCGACTGGCGGCTGCACGAACTGGTGATCGCCCCGGTGCGCGAGATCGACCGTCCGGAGCCAGCCGGCGACAGCTGACCGGCCAGGCCGGGGCGGGCGGGCTGCTGGCGCTGCCCTGAAGACCCGCCGGCCGGGCGTGTTCGCCCCCGGCGACGTGCGTAGCGGTTCGGTGAGCAGTTCCTGAAGCCAGTCCTCCGACGGCATGGCGACCTTCGAGGCTGCCGTCAGGCGCGGCTGGTGGATGTGGTGTCGATCCGCTCCAGCAACTGCTGGTCAGCCGCGGCCGGCTCGGACTCCGCGACTCGTGTGGCTTCCAGCTGGGCTGCGAAGGCGATGCCCCAGAACAGCGCGATCCCGGTCAAGTTGGCCCACAGCAACAGGGCCATGACCCCGGTCAGCGGACCGTAGGTCGCGCCGAAGTCGCCACTGTGGGTCACATAGGCCGCCAGGAGCAGGCTGACCAGCCACCACAGCACCGTGGCCAGGCCAGCCCCGACCATCAGCCATGACAGCCCCGGCTGGCGTCGGCGGGGCGCGTACCGGAACAGCAGCGACACCGTCACCACGGTCAACCCCAGGCTCACCGGCCACCGCAGCAGGTTCCAGATCGTCGCGGCCGCGGCATTCCAGTGGTACCAGCGCTGCATGGAGGCGCCGATGGCCCCGCCAGCCACCAGCAGCAGGAAGCTGACCAGCGCCGGAACACCGGCCAGGGTCGTCAGGACCGAGGCCCGCAGGTACTTCTGCAGCGCCGGGCGGTCCTGGTCGACTCCGTAGATCCGGTTGGCCCCTCGCTCCATTTGGCCCGCGGCGGTGATGAGCGCCACCACTGCGGTCAGCAGCCCGAGCGTCAACGCCACCTGGCCCAGGTCGCGGGTGTGCCCCTGGTCGGTGAGCAGTTGGTTGACCAGCGACTCACTCGCCCCTGGGGTCAGGGCCAGCACGGTGTCGGCCACCACCCGTCCACCCCGATGGGGATCGCCCAGCTTGCTGGCCAGCCCGTTGAGGGCGATCAGCAGGGGCACCGCGGCCAGGCACAGCTGCAGGCCGAGCGCCCGGGCATGGCTGAACCCGTCGCCGGAACGAAACCGCACGAACGCGTCACAGAGCAGCTGCCAGCCGCCGTAGCGGCGCAACGCGTGCCAGGCGTGGTCGGCCGACAGCTCGCCCTCGCCCAGCAACCAGGTCTCGGGAACCCGACCACTACTGCTCATCGTCTACTCCACCGCCCCGGTCACCGCCACAAGCCGGCTGCAGACTCCGCGCCAGGGCCGCTCGGCGGTCAGGGCGGTGTCGCGCACGCGGGCCCGATAGATCGGCGCCCGGCCGGATGCCGCGGTCAGCCTGGCCTTCACCGCCAGCACCGCTGGCAAACCAGCCGACGCGGCCAATCGTCGGAGTGCTCTGCTCCCAAGCTCAGCCGCGGGAACGGAGGGTGGCGACGAATCAGGATGTCAAAGGGGTTCGACAAGTCTCGGGCAGCAGCCCGGATCCGCGTCATGTCATGGCCGACAACGCGTCATACCAGTAGAACGCAACACTTCGGAAGGACTGGAAGGAGTGCAGATGCCCGACATTGACACCGTCCGGACCTGGCACGGCCGCACCCTGGTCGACCGCGACGGCGACCGAATCGGCGCCATCGACGCCATCTACCTGGACGACCAGACCGGCCAACCCGAGTGGGCGCTGGTCAACACCGGCCTATTCGGCACCAAGTCCAGCTTCGTGCCCCTGGCCCAGGCCACCCAGACCGGCGAGGACGTCCTCGTCCCCTACGACGAGCAGCTGGTCAAAGACGCCCCACGGATCGACCCCGACCAGCACCTGTCGGAGGCCGAGGAGCGGCAGCTGTGGCGCCACTATGGCCTCGACTACGACCGCACCACAAGGAGGCGCGCGACCGGCCGGGGCGCCGTGGGGCGGGACACCTCGGGCCCGACGACGGATGACGCCATGACCCGCTCCGAGGAGGAGCTGCGGGTCGGCACCGCCCAGCGAGAGCGCAGCCGGGTCCGGCTGCGCAAGTACGTCACCACCGAGCAGGTGGAGCAGACCATCCCAGTGCGGCGGGAGAAGGCACGCGTCGAGCGTGAGCCGATCACCGACGCCAACCTCGGCGCCGCCACCTCGGGGCCGGAGATCTCGGAGGAGGAGCATGAGGTGATCCTGCGCGAGGAGGAGCCGGTGGTCGAGAAGCGGGTCGTGCCCAGAGAGCGGGTCCGGCTCGACAAGGACACTGTGACCGATGAAGAGGGCGTGGCTGAGGAGGTCCGCAAGGAGCAGATCGAGGTCCAGGACGAGGACAGGACGGGCGGGCGGCACGAGCGTCGCCGGCGTCGATAGACGATCGGTTGCGATGGGCCCGACTTCCGGCCACCGGATCCGGGCCTGCTGCAACCGCAGGTAGCAGGCCTCCGCGTCGAGCGGGGCTTGGAGCTGTTCCTCCTGGATTTCGGGATCCCGGACAGCCGGGACCGGCAGCGAGAGGCCGCAAGCCGATGACCAGCGGCTCCAGGTGCAGGGCGACCGACGGTGGTCGCCCTGGCGACAGGTGCTGACGGCACCGGACCAATGCTGCTAATCAAGTAGGCCGTTTCGGCCGTGGACCGCACCCAGCCGCGCCGGCTCCTCCTTGCCGTTGATGCAGGAACCGTAACAGCAGTGTCGGGCACAGGGTCCTATAGATAGCCGATGCATGCAGGACTCGGCGAACGGTCAACTGTCGAAGCATCCTGGAGGAGGCGAGCAGCTTTGAGCCTTGGGGTCAGTATCTTTCTGTTGGTGGTGGGGGCGATCTTGACCTTCGCGGTGGACGTCACCACCTCGGGGTTCAACCTCAACACGGTCGGGATCATCCTGATGGTCGCCGGGGCGCTTGGCCTGGTGTTGTCGTTGCTGTTTTGGAGCAGCTTCTCGCCGTATCGGCGGAGCCGGACTGTGACCGGCCCCGACACGGTGGTCGAGGAGCGGCGCATCGAGCGTGATCTCCCCTAGCACCGGTCACAATTGCCCAGATGGTGCCCGCGGGGATTGTTGACGCGGGCGGCGGGTAGGCGCCGATTGGGCGCCCTGGTCGGGCCGGTCTCGCCTGACCGCACCGTTACCCGCCCTTAGGTCACCGTTTATCTGCAGACAGCCGCAACTGGCGCACTGATTGGAGCCGGACGGCGTGCGGCCGCCCGCGATGACCAGACGGTCGATACCTCGCCGCCGCGCAGCTGGTATGCCATCTGTTCCTGATCATTCCGCCCAGGTCAGATCGAGCAACACCACGATCTGTTCGGCTGGGAGGACCCAGTAGGTCAGCAGCCCTTGCGCGGGCCCAAAGCTCACCGTCCAGCCAGCATCGCCAAGTCGGCGCCGGCGAAAAATCATGCTGGCTTCGGTGGGATCCACCCGAAGGACCGCGATGATGCCAGCGATCGAGCCGGCCAGCAGGGGCGGTGCGCCGCGTAGCCGCTGGTGAACCAGCTGGGTGATCAGAACGTGGTAGGCGGCCGCTGTTCCAACTGCTTCGGCCTCGTCCCAGGCCAGCAGTTCGGAGCGATCGCCCTGGCGGATCCGTTCGATCAGGGCCTGCCAGTCGGCGAGCTGCTCAGCCGATGGTGGTGGCGGCTCGATCGACACAGGCATCGCCTCACTCGTACAGCCAGCCTTTCGGCCATCGACCTGGCTCAGCCCAATTGTGCACGCTATGGCGGCGTAGAGCCTGCCGCGAAAAGGCGTTCTACATATATGGGCCGGATGCGCAGAGCAGCTACTACCTATTAATCGCCGCATATGCCTCAGCAAGAGCTATGAACGCAACCGTCATTGAAGGCAGGAGATCGTCAGGTTGCTGCGGGCCCGTTTGTCACCGTCGGCCTCCGGCAAGACTGCGCCCACCGTAGGGAGGTGCCGTGATGTCCCAGTCCACCGATGACCTGACCCGGTCAGAGCTTCGAGCCATCCGCGGCCACTACCGCTGTACGACAAGTCCAGGCGCGCGCCGCTGGTCTGCCTGGCGACGGGGACCTCCCGGTCGCGGCCAGCCAGGGTTACCGGCGGTAGCGGCGGCATCGAGGCCTGGGCGGGAAGGAGCTCTGCGACGACGCGTCGGTCGCACGCAGCGCGACAGCGAGCGCTAAGCCGGCCCGACTGAGGGAGCCGAGGAGGAAGGAGGCCAACATGGCGACCCCGAGCATCGAAACGGTCCGTGGTTGGCGGGGCCGGGTCATGGTCGACCGCGACAGCAACAAGATCGGCGAAGTTGTCGACATCTACCTGGACAACGAGACCGACCGACCCGAGTGGGCGGTGGTGCGGACCGGCCTATTTGGCATGCGCTCGACGTTTGTGCCGCTCGCCGAGGCACGGGAGGTAGGCGACGAGCTCCAGGTGCCCCACCAGAGGTTGCAGGTCAAGCAGGCCCCCAACATCGAGCCGGACGGCCAGCTGTCGGCGGCCGAGGAGGCCGAGTTGTTCCGCCACTACGGGCTCGACTACGACACCGTGACCCTGGACAGCGGCGCACCGGCTGACCAGACACTCGCCGACCCGGCTGGCCAGACCGACGAGCCAGAACGCACCGACCAGGCGGGGGCGACCGCCTTCAGCGAGTCCGCGCCGGACCGGGGCGGTGCTCGCGATGAGCTGTCGGCCACCGCCAGCGACAAGCCGGTTGAACCCGGCGGGCAAGACCGGCTGCCCGTGGGCGAGGGGGTGAGCCGCCCATTCGTGTACGAGACGCCAGGCCGGCCAGAGGGTGGTGCCGGCCCCCGTCGGCGCCAGCCTGGCCAGGTGCGGCTGCGTCGGTATCTGGTCACCGAAGTGGTGACCGAAACGGAGGCTGGGCAGCGCCACGAGGTGCGGGTCCACAGCGAGCCGGTTTCCGACGCCGAGGTCGATGCCGTCCGTACGGCCCCGGACGGGCAGGACGAGCCGATCGGCCAGGAGCCGAACGGGCCTGGTCGCAATGACTGGTTCAATGACCAAAGCGACCCGCGGCACTGAGCCAGCCATCGAGTTGGACCCTGTCAGGTCGGCTCAAGCCAGGTTCTCGTGCAGGCGAACAGAACGCAGCTTGCCGCTGCACCGGGGCGGTCAGGCCATGAGCGCGTCGAACTCGCGCGGCAGCCGCAGCCGGACCGCCTCCATCTCGGCCACCTCCCGCTCCAGGGTGCCCAGCACCGCCCGCACCTGCGTCCAGACCGCCGGCGGTTCCACCCCCACCCGCTCGGCGACCCGGCGGACGAACTCATCGGCGTCAAACGGCTGGCAGGACGACGAGCCAGCGTGCACCGCCATCTGCAGCTCAGCCGGCAGTTGCCCGCCCAGCCGCACGAGCTCGTCGTGGCTCATCCGCTCGGCCAGCGTGACCACCGTCGCCAACATCACATGCTCGGCCGTGGCCCGGTCCAGGGCGCCCGCTACCTGCACCTGCTGCAGCAACTCGGCATAGTCCATCCGCCTCACCACCGACGGCGTGTCGGCCGTACCCGGGATTAACCCTGCAGCCAGATGGACAAACTAGCGGCGGCTGCGGACCGACACCGCTCCGGCAGCGTCAGCCGCCGGTGAGCGGAGCAGGGCGCTGCTGCTCGCCCATGCGGCGTTGACCACCGCGCCGGTCCGTGTCGGAACCGCCTGCCGCAGCGTTTGGGGTTGGCGTGGGCGCGTGGCCAGGTTCTCGGGGTGTCGGCGCTGAGGTCGGTGCCGCCCTGGACCAGGACCGCTCCCGCCTGGTCGTGTTTGGTCCCAACATCAGCGGGCCAGGCCTCCGCAACGGCCGTCGGCTATGCCCGCGTCTCCACCACCGACCAGCAACCCCAGCTTCAGGTCGACGCCCTCTAGCGCGCCGGCAGCTACCGGGTGTTCACCGAGACCACCGGCGGCACCCGCGTCGACCGAGTCAGCGGTGTGCGCCCGGCCGGCCTTCTCCGAGTGACCGGACTATCGGCTGCATACCGCTCGGCCGTGCGATCATCGGGCTGGCGCGGCGGCGACGGCCCGGGAGGCGGGATGCGCACGGACTACCTGGACTGTTGTGACCAACCGGCGCTCAAGGTGGTGCGGACCCTCTACCAGGCCAGCCACGACCTGGAGGCCCTCATGCGCTGCGCGCGCTGCCAGGCTCCATGGTTCTACCGCTTCCACGAGCACGTGACCTTCGCCGGCCCCGACGACCTGACGTCGTGGTTCACCAGGCTCAACGACGAGGAGGCCGAGCGCCTCCTGGCGGCCGAGGACGGCACCGCCATGAACCTCGACTTCCTCAAGACGCGGCCGAGCTGGGTGCACGATGACCGGGGCCCGCGGCAGGTGCCCGGGCAGCCGAGTCATCCCTGGAGTTGAGGACGATGCTGGCTCCGGCCCGGCGGCAACGGTCACCGGCTCGACCGGAAGCTGAACGAGAACGCAAAGAGCCAGGTTAGCGACCTGCCTCTACTGGGTGAAGTGGGGACACTCGAACTCTGGCCCGCCGCCTGGAAGGCTCCCTGCTGGCTGCTGTGCTGGCGGCCTGACCTGCGGTTCGTATCCGCGACCAGGACCGATCGGCCGGCCGGGCACGGCAAGGCCGATCCGGCCACCGACCATCCCGGCGGCTGATCGCGAACGACGACGACGGCCGGCTACTCCTCATCACCGGGTCGGTGCCGTCGGGTCGGTACCCGCCAGCCGGACAAGCCCGGCAGCACCGTCACGGTCAACCAGCGCATACAACGTGTAGGTGCGGTCGTCTGATGCGGTGGCCTCGGCCCAGGCAAGCACGGCGGCAACGTCGGCACCGTCGACTTCGAACTCTTCCGAGACGTGGGCCATCGCTCCTTGACCGGAAGGCGGTGCTCCTGGTGGTCGCCACCAGAAGTACACGCGATAGGAAGGAGCGTTTGCCTCCCAGGTTGTGTCCCGAGGATCGACAGGCCGAATTCGCACATGCCCTCCCGATGACATTGCCTCCATGGGTGGCCTTCGGTTCCTACTCCATGATGGCTCGGCGGGTCGGCCAAGCAACAAGCCGATCGTAGCCTGGACGAGGCGACCTCCTGCTCCCAGCCAGTTTGGGGGCGTTCGTCACCTGCCATAGTCGTCAACGGCGTAGGTCGAGGCCGCTTTCGTGTTGTCCGTGGTTGTCCGCTCGGGACCGGGCCGACCTCGGGATTTGGCTGTCCGCCGATGACCGTGGTTGTCCACGCGGGCCGGCTCGTCCGCAGCCCCAGCGCGGCCCAAGGTGAAGAGTAGACCTAGTGCTGCGTCAGGCAACGTTGGCCCTGTTTGGTTGAAATAGCTGGCCGCCCGTTGGCGCTTGTGGGTGCAAGACTCCCTGGACATCGAGGTCGTCGAGGGAGGCGGGGTGGCCGAGCGGGTCCACGTGCGGGAGATCACCAACCAGGAGGGCAACCGGCTGCTGCGGATCGTGCGGCGCAGCTCCGGGTCGGTAGTGACCTGGCGACGCGCCCAGATGGTGCTGCTCAGCGCCCAAGGCATGGACGTCAGCCAGATCGCCAAGGTCACCTTCACCAGTCCCGACCGAGTCCGTGACGTGCTCCACAACCTGCAACCTGGATGGGTTCGACGCCCTGTACCCGCGGTATCGAGGCGGCCGACCGCCGACCTTCACCCTGGCCCAGCGCCGAGCGATCAAGCAGCTCGCCTTGTCCCGGCCCATCGACCATGACCTACCGTTCTCGACCTGGAGCCTAGCCAAGCTGGCCGAGTTCCTGGTCGCCGAGGGGGTGGTCGACGATCACCTGCCACGAGGGCCTGCGGGGTCTGCTCCGCGAGGAGGGCGTGTCCTTTCAAGTGATCAAGACCTGGAAGCAGTCCACCGACCCGGACTTCGAGGCCAAGAAGAACCGTATCCTGCACCTGTACGGGCTGATGGACGGGACCATCGACGTCCAGCCTGGCGACCCGGATGTGGTCGTCTGCGTCGATGAGTTCGGCCCGCTCAACCTCCAACCCCACCCAGGCCGGCAGTGGACCCTGGCCGCCGGCGGTGGGCTGACGCCGCGGCGCCGACGGCGGGCCACCTCCACCCGCCCGCATGGCGTGCGGCACCTGTTGGCCGCCGACGATCTGTCACGCGACCGGCTCTATGGGCACATCAAGGCGCGCAAGCGTCGCGGCGAGTTCCTGGTGTTCCTGCGCTATCTACGGACCTTGTACCCGCCTGGGATCCGGCTCGGCTTGGTGCTGGACAACTACAGCCCTCATCTGTCGACCCGTGACGACCCACGGGTCGGTCAGTGGGCTGCCGTCAACAACGTCGAGCTGGCCTATGTGCCCACCAACGCTTCCTGGCTGAACCGGATCGAGGCGCAGTTTCAGGCGCTGCGCTACTTCACCCTGGACGGCACCGACCACCCCAGCCACCACGAGCAGGCCAGCATGATCCGCCGCTACATCGCCTGGCGGAACCGTCATGCACACGACCGCCGCCTCGGTGAAATCGTCAACAGGGCAAACGTTGCCTGACGCGGCACTAGTTGCTACCGATCCAGATTCCGTTCGAGTTGCTCGGCGCAGGCCTCGCGGGCCTGGTCGCCGCGGGCGCCGTCCAAGCAGCTGCCGAACTGCCGGAAGTCGTTGACGTTGGTGGCGAAGAAGGCCCCGATACTGGCTGCGAAGAACAGCCCGATCACCAGCGCCAGCGCGCCGGTCACCAGGCCAGCCACGGCCTGGCCACGGTTGTCGGCCTGCCCCCGGTTGGCCCGGACGAGCCCCACGATGCCCAAGGCCAGAGCCACCAGGCCGAGGAGGGCGCCGAGTGGGGCGAACAGGATCAACACGACCAGGACCAGGGCCACCACGCCGATGACCAACGCGGCGGTGCCCATGCCGTTGCGTCGGGGCCGGGCTGTCGGAGCGGCCCGGTAACCCGCCCCGCCAGGAGGGCGTGGCTGGCTGAAGTCCGACGGCCGATCCCCGGGGATCTCGCTGCTCATAGGTGCCTCCTCACTGGACGGTGAGAACGAGTGCCACATCGACGCCTTTGATAACTGCCGTGTGAAACAAGCACGGCCGGTCCGTGACTAGCGGCGATGTGGCGATCGTGCGCCTGACCTTGGCGTTTGCTGTTGTTGCGTGTCGGCTGGTGTTGACTGGTTGCAGGGAGTTGGCCGTCTGTCTGCCGCCTGGTTCGGCTTGTCTTGTTCTTCGTAACGATCCCGAGACGCTCACATGCGAGGATTTCCGACGAGGCGAAGCCACGCCATGAGACGAACGATGCCAGCAGCTGACCAGGTCGCCACGCGACCACCACAGCTCTCGGCCCGGCTCGCCTGGCCGGCCTGCGGACTGACGCTGGCGCTGTTGGCGGCCGGGCTGCTGCTCCCCGCCCACACGCCAGCCGGTGTGGTCGACCTGGCACCCATCGCCGTCTTGGCGGCAGCCAACGCCGTGGTCGGTGCCTTGATCGCCGGCCGCCGTCCCCAGCACCCGATTGGCTGGCTGTTGCTGGCCAGCGGGTTGCTAGTCGGCACCGCCCAGTTCGCCGGCCAATACGCCTACTACACCCTGGTGACCCGGCCAGGCTCGCTCCCCTGGGGGCAGGCGATGCTATGGCTGGCCGGCTGGCCCAACAACGCCGGCTACGGCCTAGTGGTGTTCCTGCTGTTGTTGTTTCCCACCGGCCGGCTGCTGTCGTCCCGGTGGCGGCCGGTTGCAGGCTTCGCCACGGCGGTCTATGTCGCCAATGTGGTGGGCTATGCGTTCGCCCCCGGCCCGCAGGTGTTCGGTCCGCTGGCCAACCCACTGGGGATCGAGGCGTTCGCCGATCTGGCCCTGATCGCCCAGGCTGTTGCGACCGCGCTGGGCCTCTTGGCGGCGGTGGCCGCGGTGGCCTCGCTGGTGCTGCGGCTGCGGCGCGCTCGGGGGGTTGAGCGACTGCAGCTGAAGTGGTTCTGCTATGCGGCCGCGCTGTTCCCGGTCGCCGTGGTGGTCGCGATCGTGTTCCCGTCCCTGGGTAGCACCCGTATCGATGGGCTGATTGTCTCGCCGGCGCTCCTGGCCTTGCCAGTCTCGATCGGCATCGCAGTGCTGCGCTATCGGCTGTATGACATCGACCGGCTGATCAACCGCACCCTGGTTTATGGACTCCTGACCGCCCTGCTTGCGGTCGTCTACGCCGGCACCGTGCTGGTCTTGGGGCAACTGTTCGGCGGAGTGGCCGGCAACCCGCCGAGCTGGGCCGTGGCCGGCGCCACCCTGGCCGTGGCGGCGCTGTTCCAGCCGGCTCGCCGTCGCATCCAGGCGATCGTGGATCGGCGCTTCAACCGCCGCAAGTTCGACGCCGCCAAGACGGTGGAAGCATTCAGCGCGCGCCTACGGGACGAGGTCGACTTGGACGCCTTGACGGCCGATCTGCTGGTCGTGGTCGATCAGACAATTCAGCCGACGAAGGCATCATTGTGGCTTCGGCCATCGGCACCGGATTCGCGTCGCACAACTCCCTGAACGAGTCAGGCCATGGCTCTGCCGGGGGAAAGCGAATCGGCCGTCCTCTTGGCCTGGCCGACCTCGGTCGGACCCTGATCAGCGGCCACAGCGGCAGACCGCCGGTGACCGAGATTGTCCGCTGCTCACCGTTGTGATGTGGCCCCGATGTGGCCAGCTCCCCGGCTGGCCGCCTCGGCGTACTCCGTTCCCTCCGGTCGCGGACGCCCGCGTCGCTCCGGTCCGCGCGAACAGAGACCACTCGGCCGGCTGCGCACGACAAGGCCGCTCGCAGCCGGCCATCACAGTAGCTCCAGCTATGGCAGGAGCCTCATGCGGCCAGGGTGGCGCACACGTCCTCGGCGTGGCCACGCTGGCTGACGATCCTGAACTCACCGGTCTCGGTGTTGAAGGTCCCAACGACCCGACCCGAGGTGACCAGTACTCCGAATGAAGGGTCGATGAGCAGGGAGCGGCCACCGAAGACATCGGTCTCGATGGGGCCGTCCCGGGTGATGTGGACTGGCCCGGAGATGTTGTAGACCCTGGACTCGCCGGTGTCGGTGTTGGTGATGCGCACCACCAGCCGGCCGGTGATGATCTCCACGCCGTTCTTGTGGGTCTTGCTGTACTCCTTGTTGACCAGGGTCTCGATGAAGATCGGGAAGGGGCAGACGTCGGGGATGACCTCATCGGGCGGCTGGGTGACCGGGACGCGACCCGAGTTCGGGTTAGGGTCGGCGCTGGCGCTCCCAGCCAGCAGGGCGACCGTGAAGACAGCCAGTCCGAGGACATGAAGGGCATGTGACCTGCGCATGGCAAGCACCACCTCGCTGTGGCGGGTCGTTCGCGAGAAGACAGCCAGCGGCAAGGCTCAAGCGAAACAAGCTCCAGAGGCTGAGCGCCGTGGCCTGGACCATGGACCACCAGAATTACCAGTCCAAGCAACCACGACCGATGTCCCGGTTAGGCCGCCCAACGCACCGTTGTGTCCCCAATCAATGTCATCGCGGGCCGCTGTGGAGGCTGCAAACGGTTTTGCAAATCTCAGCTACCGATGTGACGTGGCGGACGTGACCGTGACTGTCCGCTGAATACCGCTCGTGCCTGCTGCTTATGGCACGCGAGTGGGACGGCCGGCGAGAACGACGACACGGGCCGACGGCAGGGACTGTCCGCCAAGCTGCGGCTCTCTCACTCTCACCGGTCAAGGGCGAGCTCCAATCCCAGCGCGATCAGGATCGCGCCGAGGGCGCGTTCGAGCCGTTGGCGGACCGCGATGCTGCGCCACACCGCGCCGGCGCGGCCGGCGAGCAGCACCAGGCCGGCGGACCAGGCACTGTCGATGAGCACCTGGATGGTCGCCAGCGCCACCAGCGTCGGGACGAGCGGGCCGCTCCGCGGCAGGAACTGCGGAAACAACGAGATCGCGAACACGGCCGCCTTCGGGTTGGCCGCGATCGACACCAGCGAGGCGCGGAACGCCGCACCTGGCGTGCGACCCCTCAACGCCACGACGAGCTCGTCGGTGGCGGCACGGCGAGCGCCGCGCCAGGCCTGCAGGCCGAGCCCGACCAATACCAGTCCGCCGGCGAGGTGGAGCACGTCGGCGAGCAGGCGGTTGGCGGCCAGCAGCGCCGTCAGGCCGGCGCCGCCAGCAAACGCCCAGCCGAAGAGCCCGAGCTCGTTGCCAGCAACGGCGGCAAGCCCCGCGGTCCGCCCGTCGCGCAGCGTGCGGTGCAGACAGAGCAGGCTCGCGGGGCCCGGAAGCACCGCCAGCACCAGGCACGCGAGCAGGAACTGCGGCAACACCTGCAACAAGTGCTCGAACATGGCGGCCACGCTACGATGCTCCTGGTCCTATCACCAGGGCCAGTTGATGGTGCTAGCAATGAGTCCAGAGCGGAGTAGGGTCGGGGCTATGACGGCCGCCCACCCCACACCGACGCCCGGAGCCAACCATCCGCCCAGGGCCGCCGAGCTGCTCATCGAGCTGGACCGTGCCGGCCGCGAGCCCCTACGCCGCCAGCTCGAGGCCAGGCTCCACGCGGCGATCCAGGACGGCTCCCTTCCCGACGGCACCAGACTTCCGTCCAGCCGAAGCCTGGCGGAACAGCTGGCCGTCTCCCGTGGCGTGGTCGTCGACGCCTACGAGCAGCTGATCGCCCAGGGCCTCCTCATCTCTCGGCCGCGCCAGGTGCCGGTCGTGCGAGCCGGAGAGGCTCCAAGGCCCGCACCGCCTCGGCCGGCAGCGCGGCACCGCTTCGTGCTCAGCCCCAACACGCCCGACCTGAGCCGCTTCCCGCGGCGCCTCTGGCTGCGGGCCACGGCCGAGGCCATGCGCGACCTGCCCGACACCGAACTCGACTATCCCGCCGATTCGCGAGGCGCGGCCAATCTCCGCGCGGCGTTGACTGGCTACCTGTCGCGCGTCCGCAGGGTGCGGGTCGACCTCGACAACGTGATCCTCACCCTCGGGTTTCTCCACGGCCTCGATCTCCTCCTCCGTGGGTTCGCGCTCCGCGGCATCAAGCGCGTCGCCGTGGAGAACCCCTCGCCGCCCGAGCAGGTCGCGATCGCCCGTACGCACGGGATGCAGGTCCAACCGATCGCGGTCGACGAGGCCGGCCTGGTGGTAGCGGAACTGCTCGATACCGACGCCGAGGCGGTCATCGTCACGCCCGCGCACCAGTTCCCGCTCGGAACCGTCCTCAGCCCAGAGCGGCGGCGGGCGCTCGCGGCCTGGGCCAGGCAGCGGGACGCGCTCATCGTGGAGAACGACTACGCCGCCGAGTTCCGCTACGACGGGCCACCGATCGGAGCGGTGCAGGGCCTCGCACCAGACCGCACCGTGTACGTCGGCACGACCAGCAAGACCCTTGCACCCGCGGTCCGGCTTGGCTGGATCGCTGCGCCCGCCGAGGTCACGAGCGCCCTGGCCGACGCGCAGCTCGAGGGCAGCGGCGGGTTTGCCGGCCTCAATGGGCAGGTGTTCACCAGGCTGTTGCTGTCGGGCTCCTACGAGCGGCACGTCCAGCGCTGCCGGCGCGAGTACCGGCGCCGGCGCAATGCGCTGGTTGAGGCGATCTCGACCGAGCTGCCGCAGCTGCGAGTCCTCGGTGTCGCCGGCGGTCTCCACCTCACCCTGCAGCTTCCCCCCGGTTGGGACGCTGGTAGGGTCGCCGAGACGGCAAAGTCTGAGGGGATCGACGTCCGCCCGCTGTCCTACTACGCGCACACCCCGATCGAGCAGGAGCCAGGGCTCGTGATGGGCTACGGCCGGCTCCCGCTGCACAGCGTCCCCGGCGTTGTCGGCGCACTGGCGCAGGCCTCGCAGAACCCCATAGCCGGATCAGCCAGCGCGTAGCTCAGGGTCTGGTGGCGTCGGCTTCGGCATCACGTCTGCGACGAAGCACCGGAGCCTGAGAATCCGCAGATCAGGAGATCAGGCGGGGTGTCCAAGGGCGCGTGGCTGCGCCCTAGGCAGCGCAGGTCAGCCGTAGTAGGGAACGCGGGGCATCGGATGGCTCGTGCGGCCGGGTCAAGCCGAAGGACCGTGGCTCCCCGCCCGGCCGGAGCTTCATCGCGCCGGGGACTTGGTCGTCCGGATCGCAGGACCCTTTAGATCGCCCTGCCGCGTCGGCCCGTCAACGAGGCCGCGATCACGACCAGGATGGCCGCCACGATGATGCTGATGATCCACCGGATCCAGTCGATGCCGCTCGTCGCCTCGACCCCGAGCGCTGCGGCGAGGTAGTAGCCGATGAGCACGCCGCCGATCCCGCAGACAACCGTGAGCCAGAGCGGAATGTTGTCTCGGTCCCCCGGCGCGACGAACTTGCCCAGCAGGCCGATGATGATGCCCGCGATGATCACACCGATGATGTCCACCGGCGACCCCTTTCCTGTTGGGACGGCCTGTTCTGCGGCGTTGCCGGAGTACCCGTCCGGTCGAGGGCTCAATCCCAGATGGCAACCATGGCACAACTAGAGGTTCGCGGGCTTCCCCTGAACACGTGAGGACCGCATCACCGGCCGGGCATAGCAGGGCTGATCCAGGCCTCAGGTGTGATCTGGGTGGTCGGCGGCCACGTGGCGGGAGTCAGGCGGGTGAGGTGGCGCGTCAGTCGCGGCTGGTCCACTGGCGCGTCTGGTTGGCCCACCGCACCGCCAAGTCCTCAAGGACCACCTTGTCCGCCTGCTTGATCTGCGCGACCCAGCCGATCGAACCTATGGGATGCAGACCTTGGCCAAAGCTGCCGATGCGCCAGCCGCTGGACGCCACCCCGAGAGCGGCGGTCGACCGCCGCTCGCGCCCCAGCGCCTACCCACTCGTCACCTTCCGTAGGGGCTTGTCAGCACGTGGATGGCGTCGAAGCTACACGGTGCAGCCTGTAGCGATGTGAGGCTTGGTTGCTGGCAACCTCAGTTCCAGAAACCTCACCAGCACGGACACCACGGAGCGGAACGCCATGCTTCGCGTCCCGCCCGTCGCATCGCTGGTCGAGCTGGCTAGCGGTCTTGGCTCCGTGTCGTCCTAGTCGTCGCCGTGGCGCTGGGTTGACCAGCGACTCATGCCCACCGCACGAGAGCAGTCATGGACCCCTCCTCCTTGTCGGACCTACGCCGGGTCACTGGCGCCCGCACCCGAGGCTCTTCCCGGACCCGCCGCCAGCAGGCGCCACCCACGCCACCGGCCGCGGTTGCCGCCACGGCGTTGCGCCCGGGCAAGGCGGACCAGGCGCTGGCGCTCCGCCTGGCGGTGGACGTCGGCCACCCGCTCGCGTGCCAGCTGTCCGGTCGGGTCATTCGCCAGCATCACGGTCTCCGCTCCTTGGTTGCGCCGGCGTTGTCCTGTGGTCTGACGGTAGGGAGCGGACCGCACGCGGCCATCACGCAAGGGTGGAGCACCTGGTGGAATGTTCCGAAGGAGGCGCGGCTCGGGGGTGGTATGGCAGCAACGGCCGTGGAGCGGTGGACCCGAGGCACAACTAGAATCGACTGCCGAACGGACCCTCGCCGGCGGACGGCGGGTGATGGCATGGCTGAGCCACCGACAGCGCCTCTGGACCCGGCCGCACCCGGTGCGCGGGACGAGCTGCTGGCCACCAAGGTCAACCTCCCGCGAACCCGCCCGGACCGGCTTGCCCGATCCCGCCTGTTCCAGCGCCTCGACGAGGGCGTGAGCCGGCCACTGGTCCTGGTGTGCACACCGGCCGGCTTCGGCAAGACGACCCTGCTGGCCGACTGGGCCGCCGACGCCACCCTGCCGGTGGGTTGGCTGTCGCTGGACCCCGACGACAACGACCCGGTGCGCTTCTGGCGCTATGTGGTCGCGGCGCTCGCTCGCGTGGCGAGAGGGCTCGGCGAGCACCTTGACCCGCTGCTGAGCCCCGGCAGCGGCACCTCCACCCACGGCGTGGTGACCGCCCTGATCAACCGGCTCCAGGCCCAGCCCGACGAGCTGGCCCTGGTCCTGGACGACTACCACCTGATCGAGGCAATGCCGATCCATGACAGCCTGGGCTTCCTGCTGAGCCACCTCCCGCCACCGCTGCACCTGGTGATCGCCAGCCGGAGCGACCCGCCCCTGCCCGTGGCCCGGCTACGGGCCAGCGGCCAACTGACCGAGCTACGCGCCGCCGACCTTCGCTTCACTCCCGAGGAGGCGGCGGCCTTTCTGCAGGAGGTCTGGAAGCTCGACCTGGCCCCGGAGGCCGTGGCCGCCCTGGAGACCCGCACCGAAGGGTGGGCGGTGGGGTTGCAGCTGGGCGCCCTGTCGCTGCAGGGCCGGGCCGACCCCGATGCGTTCCTGGCCGGGTTCGCCGGCACCCACCGCTACGTGCTGGATTACCTGAGTGCAGAGGTCCTGGGGCGGCTCCCGGAGCGGACGCAGGCCTTCCTATTGCGGACCTCGATCCTGGAGCGGCTGTGCGGCCCGCTGTGTGACGCGGTCACCGGGGCCTCGGACGGCCAGGGGATGCTGGAGGAGCTGGAGCGGGCCAACCTGTTCCTGGTCCCCCTCGACGAGGAGCGCCGCTGGTGGCGCCTGCATCATCTGTTCGCCGACCTGCTCCGCGCCCGCATGCTGCAGCTCCAGCCGGACCTGGTGCCGGAGCTGCACCGCCGGGCGGCTGGCTGGTGCGAGCAGCACGGGCTGATCGGCGAGGCCATCCGCCACGCCACCACGGCCGCGGACACGGCCTGGGCGACTCGGCTGGTCGAGGAGCACCTGGGCGAGACCCTCCGCTCAGGCGAGAGCGTGGCCCTCGCCCGATGGCTGGCGCTGCTCCCCGACGATGCGGTGCGCTCCCGACCCGGGCTGTGCCTGGCCAAGGCGATGTCCGAGCTCAACCTCGACCATCGCGAGTCGGTCGAGCAGCTCCTGGAGCATGCCGAGCGCGCCTTCGACCACCACGGGCGGGAGCCGCCGGAGCTCCAGATCCCGACCTATGGCGGCATGGTGGCCCAGGTGCCGGCGGCGATCGCGCTGCTCCGGGCCGAGCTGGCCTACGACCGGGCCGACCCCGACGCGGTCGCCGCCTTCGCCCGGGCCGCCCTGGCCCACATGGCCGAGGATGAGCTTGGCCCGCGCCTGTTCGCCCGCTCGCTGCTGGTGGGGGCCGACTGGATGACCGGACGGGTGGTCGACACCGAGCCCGCCTTCGCGGAGCTCCTGGCCGAGGGCAGGGCAGCACCCGCCGCCTATCCCGTGCTGCGGACCTGCTTCATGCTCGGCCTGGTCCAGCAGGCCCAGGGCAAGCTGGGCGCGGCCCTGCGCACCTACCGGGAGGGGCTGCGGCTGGCGACCGAAGGCGACCGGTTCTCGGTGTACCACGCCGGAGAGGCCCATGTGGGGATCGCCCAGGTGCTCTACCAGCGCAACCAGCTGGAGGAGGCCCTCCAGCACGCCCTCCCGGGCGTGGAGTTCTGCCGGCAGGTGATCGAGCTGACCGAGCTGGATGTCGCGCTGGTGGCGCTGGCCTGGCTCCGCCAGGCCGTGGGCGACCCGGACGGCGCCCTGGAGGCCATGGAGGAGGCCTGCCGGACCTATTCGCGGCCCGACGTGGTTGCCCTGGCCTATCCGGCCTGGTCCGACCGGGCGCGGCTGCTGCTGACCTTGGGACGGGTGGAGGAGGCCGCCCGCTGGACCCAGGAGCAGGGCCTGACCGACCACGACGAGGTGTCCTACCTGCGGGAGGGCGATCACCTGGTGCTGGCTCGGGTGCTGGTGGCCCAGGGCCAGCCCGATCGAGCCCTGGGGCTGCTGGAGCGCCTGGACGCCCTGGCCACCTCCCAGGGCCGGACCGGGAGTCTGATCCAGATCCGAGCCCTGCGGGCCCTGGCCTTGCAGGCGGCCGACGAGCACCAAGGCGCCCTGACCCTACTCGCCGAAACGCTCGAGCTGGCCGCACCCGAGGGCCATGTCCGCGTCTTCGTCGACGAGGGGCCGCCCATGGCCGCCCTGTTGCGCAGCCTCCTCGGCACCCGGCGGCGGGCCCGTGCTGCCGCCGGCGCCGGTGCCGGGACCGAGCACCTGCACCGGGTCATCCAGGCGTTCCAGCCCGCCACGGCACCGGCAGACAGCCCCGCTCGCGCTGTTCGGAGGCTGATCGAGCCGCTGACCGATCGGGAGCTGGAGGTGCTGCGGCTGCTGGCCGCCGGCCGGCGCAATCGCGACATCGCCGCCGAGCTGGTGGTCACCCTGGAGACGGTGAAGAAGCACACCAGCCATATCTTCGACAAGCTCGGGGCGGCCAACCGCACCGAAGCCGTGGCCCACGCCCGCCGGCTCGGCCTCATCACCTGAGGGCGTGAGGGGTCGATCGGTCCGCCCAGCTGCAGTCTGCTTCCAGAGATTCCACCGGGTGTTCCTCCTTCGCGGGATGTCGCGCCGCGGTCTGCTCGATAGCGTCGGGTCATGACGCAGCGACTGGAGCGGGGAGGCGAGGAGGCGTGAGTGCCGCTGGGTGGCCGGCCCGGTATGAGGTCCGGGTGGAGGGCGTCCTGGATGGCCGCTGGTCGGAGTGGTTCGGCGGCCTGCAGGTCAGCAACGAGGGCGACCAGACCATCCTGTCCGGCACGCTGAGGGATCAATCGGCCCTGCACGGGGTCCTCGACCAAGTGGGCGGCCTGGGCCTCACCGTCATTACGGTGCGCCGCCTGCCACCCGAGCAGCCGGAAGGCGAGCCCGGTTGAAGCGCATCCGCATCCAGGGGCCGAAGGCCCCTCGTCGGCGTGTCTGGTCCGACGCCCTCCCGAGTGACCCACGAGACCCCGACATCGTCCGAGCCAAGGCGGCTGGTCGCTCCACGAGATCGCGGTCGAGAGCCGGACGACGACCCACCCGACCGGCAGGAAACGGCGCCCTGCTTAGGCATCCACCGGACCCCATCCGGCACCTCGGAACAACCCCACGGCCACCAGCGTGACCAGCAGGACGCCTGAGCCGCCGATCACGAAGGTCGCGCGGGCGGAGGTGAGGTCGAGCAGGATGCCACCCAGGCCTCGGGCGACCGCGCCGCCAAGCAGGGTCGCCGCGCTGACCACGCCAAAGACCCGCCCTGGATGCGAGCGGGGCACGCTGCGCTGCACCAGCGTATCGGTCGCGACGACCTCCAACCCGTTCCCGGAGCCCGCCACCGCCTGCGCCAGCGCGGCCAGGCCAAGGACGGGCGGGGCCTGCCCCGCCTGGGCGCCGAGGCGGCGCCGTCGCCGAGGTGGGAGATCGCCTTGGCCGCCCACAGGCGGGCGAACCGGGGCGCGCGGCCCAGCAGCCACATGCCCGTCTCCGGCCCCGGGCGCGGGTCGTCCACCATCGCATCAGCAGCCTAGCCAAGGCCGGCTGCGTCACGCCCTGACCGCACCGAGGCCGTGACGCGCGCCCGCAACCTTGGCCTCGTCGCCCAAGGCGCCTGCTGGCGCCCCTCCTTCCGGACCGCGCCACCCTTCAAGACTTCCACTGGATGTTCCACCTTCGCGTGATGGCCGCGGCCGCCTCCCTTCGTAGGTTGGACGAGCCGACCACCGCCGTTCGGCCGGAGAAGGTGGAGGTGGGATATGGGGAGCGCAGACGCGTCGAAGGGAGCTACGGCATGCAAACCATCAACGACCGCCACGAGCTACGGCCCGGCCCGGCGAGGCCCGGCCCAGTTGGGCTGCTGATCCGGGTGGTCCTCGGAGCGGCCACCGTCTACGCGCTGGTCGAGCTGGTCACCCAGTGGGACAGCTTCCGGGACCAGGACCTCATCGAGTCGGATTTCTGGTTCATCACCTTGTTCACGCTGTGCCTGCTTCCCGACGTGTTCAACATCGGGCTGCGGCGGCGTTGGGGCGTCTGGCCCCTCGTGGTCTTCCTGGCCGGCGCCGCGGCCATCGGGTTGGTTGGCTACCTCGCCTCCGATGAGTTCTGGACCACCGCCCTGGCCGCCTGGGTGTATGCGGCCGACCTGCTGGTCTTCGCAGCCCTCTCGGTCTCGTTCCCGGTGGCGATCGTCACGCGCACCCCGGGATGCGAGCTCAACGCGATGCCGAGGCTGGTCGCGCGACTGCGCGGCACGTCGGAGGCGGTGACGCGCCGCTGCATCCTGGGCGTGGACCTGCTCGATGGGCAACCGATGCGTCGTCCCCGGCGCTCGTGACGAAGCGAACTCGAGAGGAGGGGCACGCCATCCAGGGAGGTGACATGGGAGAGCGGCAGGTCAGCGTGATGATCAACGCGCCGCCCGAGATCGTGTTCAGGCTGTACACCGATGCTGGGCAGGTGCGCGAGTGGCTGTCGGGCGCTCGGGAGGTCCGCACGGTCGGTGCAACCGATCAGCCCGGCGGTCGGGCGGTCATCGTCTACCACTGGCCCTTCAAGATGGCGGCGTCGTCATGGGCCCCGGGGTCGTCCCGAGCGCCAGAGTTCTTCAGGGGTAGGCAGTCAGGTCGCCAGGGCAAGGTCCACGGCCCGCTCGGCGTGCAGCCGGGTGGTGTCAAAGACCGGGACCGGTGCGTCCGGCGAGCCGATCAGCAGGTCGATCTCGGTGCAGCCGAGCAGGATGCCCTCGGCCCCCCGGTCCACCAGGTCGCCGATCACCCGCCGGTAGGCCTGCCGGGAGTCCTCCTTTACGATCCCAAGGCAGAGCTCCTGGTAGATCACGTCATGGACCAGGCGCCGGTCCTGCGGGCCGGGCACCACGACCGCCAGCCCATGGGCGCGCTCCAACCGTCCGACGTAGAAGTCCTGCTCCATGGTGTAGGCCGTGGCCAGCAGGCCCACGGTGGACAGCCCCGCCGCGCGCACGGCGTCGGCGGTGGTGTCAGCGATGTGGACAAACGGAATCTCCACCGCCGCGGCGATCTGGTCGGCGACCCGATGCATGGTGTTGGTGCACAGCACCAGCAGCTCGGCGCCGCCCGCGACTAGCGCCTGGGCGTCGGCCGTGAGGAGCTCGCCGGCCTCGTTCCACCGGCCGGTCCGCTGGAGCTCCTCCACGACGGCGAAGTCGACTGACCGCAGGAGGCAGTCTGCCGAGTGCAACCCGCCGAGGCGCTTGCGGACGGCCTCGTTGACGAACCGGTAGTACTCGGCCGAGGACTCCCAGCTCATCCCGCCCAGCAGGCCGATCCGCTTCATGTGCTGTCCTGCCCCCTTGCTTTGGCGCTCACCCCACCGAATGGACGAACCGGCTAGCGGGACGAAGGTCCCCGCCAGCGTAGTCGACGAGCAGCATCAGATCGGGGGCATCATCAGATGATCGCCGCAGCCGCGCGCCAAGCAGGGGAACTTTCGCCCTCCTCCGGATACTCCACCGGGTGTTCCACCTTCGCGTGATGTCCCGGCACGCTCCCCCCGCATAGGCTGGCCACATGACAGGTCCAACCGCGATCAAGGAGACCGGAGCGATGCGGACGGTGGTGGGCCGGCGCCTGCAGGACGTGGATGTCGGCTGATTCAAGGAACTGGCCGCCCGGCACGCGGCGGCCACCATCGACCTGGGAACCGGCGACGGCCGCTACGTGCTGGCCGCGGCCGCCGCGCAGCCCGACCGGCTGGTTGTCGGCGTCGACGCCAACGCGGCCGGGATGGCCACCGCGTCGCGGCGGGCAGCGGCCAGGCCCTCGCGCGGCGGGCTCCCCAACGCCCTGTTCGTGGTGGCCGCCGCCGAGGCCCTACCCGCGGAACTGGACGGGGTGGCCGACCTGGTCACCGTGCACTTCCCCTGGGGGTCGCTGCTGCGGGGCCTGCTCGGCGCCGACCCGGCCACCATGACCGGCCTGACCCAGGTGCTGCGCCCTGGCGGGACCCTGCAGCTGCTGCTGTCGTCCACGGCCCGTGACCACAGCGCCGGGGTGGCACCCATCCAGGCCGCGACCCTGCACGCCCTGGCCGAGTCGTACGCCACCTGGGGGCTGACCGTCACCGAGGCGCGGGCGGCGACCGTCGCCGATGTGGCCGCCGCCCATTCGAGCTGGGGCAAGCGCCTGGGCGCCGGCACCCGCCGGCCGGCCTGGCTGCTGCGAGCGCAGCTTGCACCGACCGGCGGCCGGCCTGAACCGGTCGGGAGCTCCAAGTGACGCCATCCCATCGTGGCAGCCCACCGCCCCTCGTCCGGCGTCCTCAGGCGCTGCACGAGCTGGCCCCCGGCCTCGCCCTGGCCCGCGGCGGGCCCGGCCCCACCCTTAACGTCTACCTGCTCGGCACCGTCATCCTTGACTCTGGGGTGCGCTGGAGCCGCCGCCGCCTTGCCCGGCAGCTGGCCGGCCGGCCGGTCACCGCCCACGCGCTCACCCATGCCCACTTCGACCATGCCGGCTCCTCGGCCTGGCTGTGCCGCACCCTGGGCGTGCCCCTGTGGTGCGGGGCCGGCGACGCCGCCGCCATCGCCAGCGGGCGGGTTGACAGCCACGGCTCGCCGCTGGTCAACCGGCTTCAGCGCACCCTGGCGCCGGTCACCGCCCACCCGGTCAGCCGCACCCTGGAGGAAGGCGACCTCGTCGGGGGCTTTGAGGTGCTGGAGGTGCCCGGACACTCGCCGGGCGCGTTGGCGTTGTGGCGCCAGCGGGACCGGGTGCTGGTCTGCGGGGATGTGCTGGCCAACTTCGGCCTCCACCCGGCCCGGCCCCGGCTGGTGTTGGCGCCGGCGGCGCTGTCGTCGGACTACCAACAGAACCTGCGCTCTGCCCGCCGCCTGGCCAAGCTGCGCCCGCGGCTGGCCTGCTTCGGCCACGGCTTTGCCGTCACCGACCCGGGCCGGTTCGCCGCCGCCCTGGACCGGCTCGGCCCGACGTCCTCGTAGCCTTCCGGCCACCAGCCGACCTCCCGCGACACCCTCCAGACGCTCGTCAACGTCCCGCAGGATGCTCCTCAGCTAAATGCTTCCTGGGAGTACGTGCTTGAGCGGTTGGACAGTCGGCATGGTCAACCCGCCTGACCACAGGAGCCGAGGCGACCGCGCGTGATCGTGAACTAGGCCGCCGGAGTGATGAAAGGAGCCGAGCATGTCACCCTCACCCCAACGCAACGTCGTCGTGGTCGACGCCCCGTCGAACCTGGGGCTGCGGCCGCCATCGCCCGGCACAATCCCGGGTTGCTGGCGGCTTGCGGAGGTGCTGCGGGCGGAGGGGATCGTTGCACGGCTGGGCGCCAACGACAGCGGCAGGGTCCAACCGCCCCCCTACACCCCCGACCATGACGCCACCGGCACCCGCAACGGCCTGGCGATCGCCGGCTACGCGGTGCGGCTTGCCGACCGGCTGGGCGAGCTGCTGGACGTAGGCGGGTTCCCCGTTCTGCTGGGGGGCGACTGCAGCATCCTGCTCGGCGCGATGCTGGCGCTGCGCCGACGTGGCCGCTACGGCCTCGCCTTCGTCGACGGCCACCTGGACTTCCGCCACCCCGGCAACAGCAGCCGGCTCTCCGCGGTCGCCGGCGAGGACCTCGCGGTGGTCACGGCCGCGGTCCCGGACCCCTCGCCGACCTCGAAGGGCGTCGGCCGCTGGTGGCCGAAGCCGACGTGGTCGCCCTCGGCCACCACGACCCCGACCGGGGCTGGTACGAGGAGGTCACCACCTCGACCGCGATCACGGTGATCGGCGCCGACCAGATCCGCCGCCGTGGTCCCGCCGAGGCCGCCGCCAACGCCCTTGCCATCTTCGAGGGCCGCGGCCTGGACGGCTTCTGGATCCACCTCGACGTCGACGTGCTCGACCGCGAGGTCATGCCCGCGGTCGACAGCCCCGAACCGGACGGCCTCACCTACGCAGAGCTGATCACCTTGCTGCGGGCGCTCAGCGCCTCCGACCTCGCCGTCGGCATGGAGGTCACCATCTTCGACCCCGACTTGGACCTCGACGGCCACCTAGCCCACGAGCTGGCCAGGGTGGTCGTCGAAGGCTTCGCCCAACCCGACGGCCAGCAGCACTGACAAGTGAGACTGCACGGTAGCAAGCCAGCACGCAGCTACTCCCAGGAGGCACTTAGTTCACTGGCACGGTCTGGGATGCCCAAAGACTGCCAGGCCGAAGGTCAGTGAGTCGGCCCGATGGCCCGGTGCCCGCTGGCGAGCCGAAGGGCGGCGTCGCCGGACCCTCGCGGGAAGAAGCTCGGCTCGCCGATCGCTTGCCGTGCGCCCGCCGCTGCGACCAACTCGCAGCCCTCCAGCTGGCGGCAGCCGCAGCGCATCGCGTGCTCCAGCAGGCTTTTGGCCGTCGTGACCTTGCTGATCTGCTCGTCCAGCTCGACCAGCTTGCGTTCGGCCAGTGCCCGCCAGCGGTCGCGCCCACTGTCAGGGTCTTGGAACAGCTCGGCCAGCTCCGCCAGGGTGAACCCGGTCTGCTGGCACAACGCCATGACGGCCAGCTGCGCCACCACACTGGGGTGGTAGCGGCGCTGCCCACCGACCCGAGCGGCCGGGCGCAGCAGCCCGACCTGCTCGTAGTAGCGCAAGGCCGAGGGGCGCAGTCCGCTTCGGCGCGCGACCTCGCCGATGGTGAGCAACCCTTGGTCCGCCGCCATGGCGCCCTCCGAAACCTCTCACGAAAGTTCTTGACCTCAAGTCTACTTGAAGTTGCAGCCTGGGGTTGCCACCAAGCACCGATCGAAGGAGGTGTGGCAATGTCGCAGGACAACAAGGCCCTCGTGCACCGCCTGGTCGACGAGGCCATCAACCGGGGCAACCTCGACGTGGTCGACGAGCTGTTCGCCCCCAACCTGGCCCCCATCGTCCGGCAGGAGTCCACCCGCTTCCTGGCGGCCTTCCCTGACTATCGGGAAGAGATCGTCGAGCTGATCGCCGAGGGTGACACCGTGGTGGGGCGCTTCACCTGTTCGGGCACCCACCGCGGCGAGTGGCTGGGCATCGCGCCGACCGGCCGGCGCTTCGAGCAGGTCGCCGAGGTGTACTGGCTGCGCTTCAAGGACGGCAAGATCATCGACTACTGGGGCCTTGAGGACACTGCCGGCAGGCTCCAGCAGCTCGGCGTCAATCTGGCCGCGTAGCGGCGTCCGGACCCCGCCAAGGACCAGCCTGGCGGGGTCCTCCCTTGTCCTGGCCCACACGACGCAACAGCGGCGGTCAGCTGGCCGCGGACATAGGTCATCGCCGGGCGGATGAGCGAGCGGGCCTCCTCAAAGCTCAGGTCGTCGACCTACAGCCCGGCGACCTCGCCGTCCCGCCAGCAGCCGACGACCGCCTGGGCGACAGGCTCGGGGTCCACGCCGACCGCCGTCCAGGTGTCTTGGGCCAGGCGCGCAGCTCACCGATTAGGTCGGCCACAAGCACAGTTCACTGGCCTGGCGTTCGGGCATCGGTGAGCAGCTCGTAGACTAGCCCAGCTATTTCGCGTGGGTGCTGAGCGGGCTGGAGCCAGGTAGCAAGGGACCTCCCGACCAGGGAGGATGCGGCTGTCTGAGGTCGCAACCACCAACCAGGAGGGTCACCCTGCCGGTGCAGGCTACCAACACCCGTCCACGGTTCGAAGTCGTCGCCGACGGCCAGGGCATCTGCAGCCACGTCGGTGCCACGCTGCTTGGTGAGCTGTCCGACCGGCTGGGCCTGACCGTCGAGCTTGGCCGCCGCGCCAACCGTGGCGTGCGTGCTGGCGCTTATGACCGCGGTCAGGTGCTGCGCGACCTGGTGGTCATGCTCGCCGACGGTGGCGACTGCGTCAGCGACCTGGCCAGCCTGCGGAACCAGCCGGAGTTGTTCGGCCAGGTCTGCTCGACCCCGACCGCCTGGCGCATCCTGGCCGAGGAGCTGCCCGCCGATCCGCGTGGGATCGCCGGGCTGTGGTCGGCGCTGGCCAGGGTCCGCGAGCAGGCGTGGGCGCTGGGTGCAGCCCCAGCGGGGCCGCTGATCCTGGACGTTGACGCGACCCTGGTCGAGGCGCACTCCGACAAGCAGGGCGCGGCGCCGACCTACAAGCACGGCTTCGGGTTCCACCCGTTTGGTTGCTGGCTGGACCGCGGTGATGGCACCGGGGAGGCGCTGGCCATGATCCTGCGGCCCGGCAATGCCGGGTCCAACACCACCGCCGACCATGTGGCGGTGCTGGCGATGGCCCTGCTGGCCCTGCCCAAGCCAGCCCGCGAGGGGCCGATCCTGGTCCGCGCCGACTCCGCCGGTGCCACCCACGCCTTTGTGGCTGACATCGTGCGTCGCAACCTTCTGTTCTCGATCGGGTTCGACTGCGACCAGCGCGTCCAAGCGGCGATCCTGGCCCTGCCCGAGCAGGCGTGGCAGCCCGCCGTGGACGCCGACGGCCGACCCCGCCGGGGCGCCTGGGTCGCCGAGCTGGCCACGCTGGAGCTTGCCGGTGCCGGCCTGCCCGGGGGGATCCGGGCGATCTGCCGCCGCGAGCGCCCCCACCCCGGCGCGGCGCACAAACTGGGCTTCACCAACGCCCACGGGCAGCGTTTCCAGGTGTACATCACCAACCAGCCCGACCCCGACCCTGCCGTGCTGGAGGCCCGCCACCGGCCCCACGCCCAGGTGGAGGACCGCATCCGCGGCGCCAAGGCCAGCGGCCTGCGGAACCTGCCGTTGTGGGGCTTTGCCGCCAACAATGCCTGGCCTGAGCCTGGTCATGATCGCCCAGACCCTGGTCTGCTGGGCGCAGGCGCTGCTGTTGGACGGCGACCTCGCCGTCGCCGAGCCCAAGACCCTCAGGTTCCGGCTGTGGCACGTGGCCGGCCGGATCGTCCAGCACGCCCACCGCCTGATCGTGCGGCTGGACCGCGCCTGGCCCTGGGCCGCCGACCTGGTCGCCGCCTTCACCAGGCTACGGGCCTTGCCTGCCACTGCCAGGGGTTTGCAATGGTAGTCGGCCGGCCCGGCCGAGAAGGTGCCGTCCGATGCGCACGACCAGGTCGCGATGGGCCGGTCAGGCGGGATTCCCCGACGCGGTGATGGCTTGTCCGATGGCCTGCTGCCACTGCTCGAGGAAGCTCGGGTAGTGCGCCGCGAACCGGTCCAGGTCCGCGTTGGCCGCGGGCGCCAGCGCGGTCAGGTCGTAGCTGACCGTCGCCAGCGTCATTTCGTCCTCCCAAGGCGCGCACGTCACCGTGACCAACCCGGCGCGGTTACCGGGCGTCGTGGTGACGTAGGCGATCGTCGTGCCGGCGTCGCGGCGGGCGACCGTCCAGGTCGAGCGGCGGCCGGCGTGGTCGGTCTGGAACACGGTCCCTGGCTCGGTGTCGTCGGCAACGGGGCTGGGGAACTGGGGTTCCCACCCCGGCACCCAGGCGCGCTCACCGGTCGGGGTGAACAGGGTGAGGGCGTCGGTTGGTGGGAGCGGTACCCGGATGGTGCCGGTCAGGCGGACGCGCTTGCACGGCGTCATGTGCATGCTCCTCGTTGGCGCTGTGGAGGTGGTGGCTGTCGCGGGCGGTCAGGTCGAGTCCGTAGACCTGCTTGAGCCGCTCGATGACCTGCACGGTTTCGTCGTTGAAGGGGGGCTGCTGCTCGAAGGCGTGCAGCACGATGCCCTCGAGCAGGTCGCCCAGCGACAGGTCGAGGTACTCGGCGAGCCCTTTGAGGACCTTCAGTAGGCGGCGCTCCATGCGGACGCCGGTCTGCACCCGCTCAACTGTTACCATGGTACTATGGTACATCAGGTTCTGAAGGTGTGCCTGGATCGGGTCGCCCACGCCAGCGAGTGATCGGATCGATCCCGCCTGTGGTCCGCCAGCGCGTGGCCGCGCTGGCCGACGGGCGGCCGCCACGGCCACCTGCTCCCTCATCGACCAGGCCAACCCGGTCAACCACGTCCTACGGGGCCGGCCGATCCTGGCCACACCGGCGACCCTGCACGGCGGGTCAACCCTCCAGGCATCCCCAAACCGGCGGCCCATTTCTCCCGCCATACGACTCGCGAAATATCGAGGCTAGGCTACCCGCCTGATCTGCCGCCGTCCCTAAGAGCCACCTGGGCTGGCAGCCCAGCCGGGTCCTGGCCGACCGGGCCGAGGCCGAGCGCGCCTTCGCCCTGGCCGAGCGGCTGGGCAGTATCAACGCGCCGCCGCGGCCGAACTGGGCACGACCTGGCCGTCGCTGCGCAAGGCGTTCACCCGCCACGGGCTTGGCATGCCCGAGCGCAACCCCGAGACGGTCCGCCAGCGCGCCATCACCGCCGCCAGCCGCCGCGCCAGCCCGCCGACCGCGCCGCCGCTCGATCGGGTGTTCGCGGCCCTGAACCAAGGCCAGCTCCCCGCCCGGCGTGGCCCCCACGCGGAGCAGGGGTGCGGCTGCGCCGCGCGAGGAGATCGAGACCCTCAGCTACCGCACCCGTGGTCGAGCTGAATGCTGAGAGCCGGCTGGCGCCCGAGCGGCGGGTGGCGACCATCGCCGGCCGCCCGGAACGCGCCCAGCGGCTGGCCAGCGAGCGGGCCGGCCGCGCCGACCGCCGCCAGCTCCAGCGCGCCACCCGCACCGACCGCACCCAGCTCGCGCCGGAGGAGCGGGGGATGGTGGCCGATGCCCGATAGGCCGACCCTGCCCGAGCCGACCGGCGACCAGGGCGACGCCCGGTTCCGGGCCGACTTGGCCGCCTACCTGAACAGCCTGTTCCTCCATGAGCTGGGTGACCTGCTGGGTGAGCTGCCCGAGCCGACCCGGGTGGCGCTCATCAGGAGCTGTCCGAGCGGGGCCCCGCCTGGGCCAGGCTGCCCGAGGACTGGCCGCAACTGCCCGGCGCAGCCTGCGCGAGCAGCTGGCCGACCGCCGTGCCGCCCGGCGGCGGCCCCCACCTGAGCAGCTGCGCCGCTGGCGGGCCGAGGCCAACCGGGCGGCCGAGCAGCTCGGCCGTCAGCGCCGGACCGGCGCGGTGGCCGAGCGCCGGGTGGCCGAGGGCCTGCGGGCCTGGGCGACCAGCCGCGACCTGGTCGACCGCCATCAGCAGCGGGAGGAGCCGCTGGCGGGGCCGCCGCGGTCACCCGACTGATCAGGCCAGGAGCGCAGTCACGGCCGCAACCACCCCTGACCCGGAGGTCGACCACCCAGGAGCCTTGGCCATGCGCCAGGGCTCCTGTGCTGTCCGGTTGCCAATGGAATCGTGCTGGCCGGCATAGGTGGGACGCATGGTTCGTAACTTCGGGTTAGGGCGACCGCGCGGCGGTGACCGGCATCAGTCGAGGCCGAGGCGGTGGGCGATGGCGGCGGCCTCGACCCGGGTGTGGACGCCGAGCTTGGCGAGGATGTTGGAGACGTGGACGCTGGCGGTCTTGGGGCTGATGAACAACGCCTGGGCGATCTGGCGGTTACTGCGGCCGACCGCCACCAGGGTGAGCACCTCGGCCTCGCGCGGGGTCAAGACCAGCTGCTCGGCGGGCCGGGACGCGTCGGCCGCCGGGCCGGTGGCAGCACCGGCCGGGGCGAGATCCAGGCGGGCGCGCCGCGCCAGGGCCCGCACCTCGGCGTCGAGCGGGCGGGCGCCGAGGCGGCCGGTGATCTCGGCGGCGTGACGTAGCACCGTGGCGGCCGCGTCGCGGTCGCCGCTGGCGGCCAGCAGCGCCTCGGCCTGGCGGAAGCAGGCATAGGCGACGCGGTAGGGCTGGCCCAGCCGCTCCCACACCGCGGCGGCCGCCGCCCAGGCGGCCGGGTCGGAGCGGCCGTCGTGCCGGGTCCGCTCGGCCAGCCCGGTGGCGTGCCAGGCGGCCAGCTCCGGGATGCCGGCGGCGGCCGGGCCGGCGGCGGCCTCGCCGAGCCGCTCCAGCAACGCGGCGGCGGTGCCGTCGTCGCCGGCCGCCGCGCCGGGGTGACGTGCCCTGGCCAGCTCGGCGCGGTCGGCCTCCACGCGCAGGCCGAGGGCATAGATCGGTGCGGCATAGCGCGGGTCCGCCTCGACCAGCGGCACGGCCTCGGCCACCACCTCCCTGGCCCGCTCCAGGTCGCCACGCCACAGCGCCAGCTCGGCCAGGCCGGCGAACAGGGGGCCGGCCTTCTGGGCCTCGGAGATGGGGGCGGGGAGCAGGCGGCGGGCGGCCCGCAGCCGCGTCTCGGCCCTGTCGAGCTCGCCGCGGCCCAGCTCCAGCGCGGCCCGAGTCAGGGGCAGGTTGGCATCGGACGGGGCGGTCTCGAGGGCCTCGCGGGAGACCCGCTCGGCCTCGTCCCAGCGGCCGAGGGCGACCAGCGCCTCGGTGGCGTTGTACTGCGCGAAGGAGCGGGGCAGGCCGAGGCGGCGGGCCTCCTGGATGCCGTCGAGGGCGAGCGTGGCCGCCTCCTCCAGGCGGCCGGCGCCCAGCAGCATGTCGGAGCGGTTGAGGATCGCCCGCACCATGACGACTGCCTCGCCGGCCTGCGTGGCGAGGCGGTAGGCCGCCTCCAGCTCGGCGAGGCCGGCGTCGGTTTCGCCGAGGCTGCCAAGGGCGGTGCCCAGGGCGGTGCGGGCGTTGGCCTCCTCGGCGCGGGCACCGATCTGCCCGGCGATGGCGACCGCCTCCTCCGCCAGCCCTCTGGCCTCCTCGAAGCGGGACACCAGCCCCAGGTACTGCGCCAGCGAGCCGAGGACCCGTGCCCGCTCCGGCGACGGCTCGGGCGGCACCAGCCGCACCGCCTCCTGCTGCGCGCCCAGGGCGTCGGGGTCGCCGAGCATGCGCAGGCAGCGCGCCAGCTGCTCATGCAGCAGGCCGGCACGCTGCGGCTGGCGCGCCTCGTCGACCAGTAGCAGCGCCTCCCGGCCCAGCTGCGCGGCGCGGGCCAGGTCGCCGGCGGCATAGGCTGCCTCGGCGCAGCGCGACAGCAACGCCACCCGGTCCATGCTCGCCCGCTGCTCGGCGTCCGGGACCCGGTCCCACAGTGCCAGCGCGCGCTCCAGTTGCAGCTGGGCCTCGGCAAAGGCGTACACCCGCTCGGCGGCGGCCGCAGCCGCGATGCTGGCGCTCAGGGCCCGTGGCTGGTCGCCGGCTGCCGACCAGTGGTGGGCCAGCAGCGCCGCCCTGGTCGCCGACGGGCCTGCAGGCTCCCCGTCGGCCTCCAGGGCGTGGGCCAGCGCCGTGTGCAGGCGGACGCGCTCGCCGGGCAGGAGCTCCCCGTAGACCGCCTCGGCGACCAGGGCATGGCGGAACCGGTACCCCTCGCCGCCCGGCTCGGGCAGCAGCAGCTGCTGATCGACCGCCTCGCGCAACCCGTCCAGCAGGTCGGCCTCGGCCATGCCGGTGACTGCGGCCAGCAGCGGCTGGGTGACGCCCGGGCCGGCCGCGGCGGCCACCCCCAGCAGCTGCTGGGTGCGGTGGCCAAGCCGCACCACCCGGGTCAGGAGCACCTCTTGGAGGCTGGGCGGCAGCGCGGCCGGGCCGGCACCGCCGCCGGCCAGGACCAGCTCCTCGGCAAAGAACGGGTTGCCCTCCGAGCGCGCGTAGATGTCCTGGACCAGCCGGGCGGGCGGGTCGGCGCCGAGCAGCCCGGCCAGCTGCTCGGCCAGCTCGGCGCGGGAGAAGCGGTCCAGCTCCAGCCGCCGCACGCGGCGGTTACGGGCCAGCTCGGCCAGCAGCCCCCGCAGCGGGTGCAGCCGGTGCAGCTCGTCGCTGCGGAAGGTGAGCACCACGAGCACCCGGCCGGACCGAAGGTAGGCGGCGAGGAAGGCGACCAGGTCGCGAGTGGAGCGGTCGGCCCAGTGCAGGTCCTCCATCACCCACAGCAGCGGCGCCTTGGCGGCCAGCCGTTCGACCACGCCCAGCAGCAGCTCGAACAGCCGCCCCTGGCCGGCGCCCGCGGCGCCTGCGGGCGCCTCGCCACCCCAGGCCAGGTCGGGCAGCAGCCGGCCCAGCTCGGCGCGGGCCGGGCCGGCGACCGCCTCCAGCTCGGCCGCCTCCAGCTCGGCGGCCAGGCCGCGCAGCGCCTCGGTGACCGGCGCGAACGGCACGCCCTCCTCGCCCAGCGGCACGCAGCCGCCGCGCAGCACCCGCACACCGTGCTCGCTGGCCGTGGCGGCGAGCTGGTCGGTCAGGCGGGTCTTGCCGACCCCGGCCTCCCCGCCGATCAGCACCACCAGCGGCTGGCCGTCGGCGGCACGCGCCAGCAGTTCGCGCAACCGCGCCAGCTCCTCGGCGCGGCCGACGAAGCGCCCGTTCACGACCTGGTACGCCATGTCGGCCCAAGTATGCCCATACGCCGGTCCTGAGGAGGGTCGGGCGCGGATCTGAGGACCCGAATAGGGCTCGGTGCCGATGCCGGCGGCTGGGGGCCGCCGTAGCGTCGCACACCGGAGGTGACCGTGATGTGGATCGGACGCGACGTGTTGCTCCGCCAGCATGAGCGCGATCTTCGGCGGGCGCTGGACCGTCGAGCGGCTCTGCGGCTGGCAAGGCAGGCACGCCGGAATCAGCGGATGATGGCGATCGGCAGGCAGAGGTTGCACGGCCCGGAGCATCGGGGTGGCCGCTCCCCGCAGGCGGCCCTGCTGCGGCGCCTGCTCTCGCTAGCAGGCGCTGCGCCGGCGGGACGGTCGGATCGGGACCTGTCCGGCCATCGGGCTAGCGGCCCTCGGAACTCGCGGACCGCACGGATGCGCCCGGGGCGGGCATCACCCGAAGGTGGAATGCGGGGGGAGTCTTCGCGCCGCCGGCCGCTCGGGCGGCGCTGGGTCACAGCCGGCGACCATCCTGCCAGCCACTACAATGAGCCGCCTGCTAACCCCGTCATCGCCGAACGGGCATGAGGGTGGGGCACCAAACGCCGAGCCGCCTTCGACGACCCCCTCGGCGGCCACCGCCGCGTCGGATGGGGTGCTGGCCACCAAGCTGCACATCCCGCTCACCCGTCCCGGCCTTGTGGTCCGCCCCCAGCTCACCGACCGGCTCACCCAAGGCACTGCCGGCGCGATCGTGCTGGTGTGCGCCCCGGCCGGCTTCGGCAAGACCGCCCTGCTGGCCGACTGGGCCCGGCGCGATCCCCGGCCGGTGGCCTGGCTGTCGCTGGACGACGCCGACAACGACCCGGCCCGGTTCTGGCGCCATGTGGCCGCCGCCCTGGACCGGGTGTGCCCGGGGGTTGCCGGCCGGGTCGCCGCGCTGCTGCAGGGCCTGCAGCCCACCTCCTTCGAGGCGGTGGTGACCACCCTGGTCAACGAGCTGGCCGGCGTGGCCGAGGAGGTCGTGCTGGTGCTAGACGACTACCACCCGATCCAGGCGCCCCAGGTCCACCAGTCACTCGGGTTTCTGCTGGAGCACCAGCCGACCTCCCTGCGGCTGGTGCTGGCCAGCCGGGCCGACCCGCCGTTGCCGCTGGCCCGGCTGCGGGCCCGCGGCCAGCTGGCCGAGCTACGCCAGCGGGACCTGCGCTTCACTCCCCAGGAGGCCACCGCGCTACTGCGCACCGCCGTCGGACCCGAGCTGCCCGCGGCGGCCGTGGCGGTGTTGGCGGACCGTACCGAAGGCTGGGTGGCCGGGCTGCAGCTGGCGGCGCTGTCGCTGCAGGGTCGAACCGACATGACCGGGTTCGTGGCGGGGTTCTCGGGCAGCCACCGGTACATGCTGGACTACCTGGCCGAGGAGGTGCTGGACCGCCAGCCCGAGCCGCTGCGAGCGTTCCTGCTCGAGACCTCGGTGCTGGAGCGGCTGTCCGGGCCGCTGTGTGCTGCGGTCACCGGCCGCACAGACAGCCAGCAGCTGCTGGAGCAGGTGGAGCGGGTGAATCTGTTCCTGGTGCCGCTGGACGAGGAACGCCGCTGGTGGCGCTACCGCCACCTGTTCGCCGACCCGCTCCGCGCCCGCCTTGCGCGGGAGCAGCCCGAGCGGCTGCCCGGGCTGCACCGCGCCGCGGCCGCCTGGTGCGAGCGGCATGGGCTGGCCGACGAGGCGGTCCGCCACGCTCTCGCTGCCGGCGACGCCGCCTGGGCGGCCCGGCTGATCGAGCGGAACGTCGACGGGCGCATCCTGCGCGGCGAGGGCGCGACGGTGTGGCGGTGGCTCCAGGCGCTCCCCGCGGAGCTGGTGCGCTCCCGCCCGCGGCTGTGCCTGACCCAAGCGATCGCCGCGATCACCGTCGGCCAGTTGGAGGCGGCCGAGTCGCTGCTCGCCGACGCCGAACGCGCGCTCGCCGGCGGCGGCGACCAGTCTGAGGAGCCGTACGAGCCGTCGGTCGGTCGGGCCGCGAGCCTGGTGGCCAACCTGCCCGCGGCGATCGCGCTGCAGCATGCCGCTGTCGCCCATCTGCGCGGCGACGCCAAGAGGACGGTCACCTTCGCCCGCCAGGCCGCGGCCGAGCTGGACGTGGCCGACTGGATGCTCGACTCGGTCACGCGGTGGTACCTGGCCGTGGCCGAGTGGTTGCACGGTCGGCTCGGGGAGGCCGAGCGCGCCTTCGTCGCCGCCATCTCCGGCTGGCGCGCAGCTGGCCACCGGACCCTGGCGGCATGGGGATACCACTACCTTGGCCAGGTTCAGCGCGCTCAAGGCCGCCTGGGCGCGGCGTTTGAGACCTACCGGCAGGCGCTGGCGGCCGTCGGGGAGCCGAGCGGACCGGGGCTGCAGCTCACCGGCATCGCCTGCGTGGGCATGGCCGAGGTGGCGTACCAGCGAAACGAGCTCGACTCGGCGGTCCGGTACGCCGACGAGGGCATCGCGCTGTGCCGGCAGTTCGCCTACGTCCAGCCGTTGGCCACAGGGCTGGCCACCCTGGCCTGGATCCGGCAGGTCCGGGGCGATCAAGCGGGCGCGGTGGAGGCGATGCGGCAGGCCGAGCAGGTCAAGTTGAGCCCCGCGGTGGTCGGCCTGCTCAACTCCCTCCCGGCGCTGCGGGCCCGGCTGGCACTGGCCCACGGCCAGGTCGCCGACGCCGCCCACTGGATCCAGGAATGTGGCCTTGACGCCGACGACGAGCCCAGCTACCCGCGCGAGCGCGAGTACCTGGTGTTGGTGCGGGTGCTGCTCGCCCAACAGGCCCCGTGGGGTGCAGAAACTCGTTCATGCAGCTTGTCGGTGGTACTCGTGGAGCAGACCGCTGAGCCGGTCGCGTCGGAGCACACAGCGCTGGTCGTCACCGATGACGACTGGACCGGTCGGTGGATCCGGTGACTCCAGTTGGAGCGCCCGGTGGGGACGGTGGCCGTTGTAGTGCTCAACGTAGATGCGGAGCACCTGCTCAAGGTGTCCTCGTCCGGTGATCAGCAACCAGTCCAGACACTCGGCCCGCACCGTACGGATCCAGCGCTCGGCGTAGGCGTTGGCGTTGGGCGCCTGCACGGGCGTGATCAGTACCTCGGCGCCGTCCGAACGGAAGACGTCGTCTATGGCGCGGGTGAACTTCGCATCCCGATCGCGAACAAGGAACCGCACTCGTCGGCCCCGTTCGCCCAGCACAAGGCACAGGTTGCGGGCCTGCTGGGCAACCCAAGCCCCATCCGGGTGGGCGGTCACGCCGGCCACGTGGACCCCGTAGGGTGCGTAAAGGCATTCATGCAGCTCGTCGGTACTCATGGACCAGTCCACCAATGAGGTCGCGTCGGCGCACCGGGGCTCGGCGAGGGTCGCCGACCAGGGTCGGAGCGGCGGGGGAATCAGGTGGTTGCAACCCGAGCGCTCGGTGCGGACGGTGCTGGTTGTAGTGCTGGACGTAGATCCGCAGGACCTGCTTGAGATGACTGCGGCTGACGATCAGCAGCCAATCCAAGCATTCAGCCCGCACCGTCCGGATCCAACGCTCGGCATAGGCGTTCGCGTTCGGCGCCTGCACCGGTGTCAGCAACAGCTCGGCACCGTTCGAACCGAAGACGTCGTCGAAGGTGCGGGTGAACTTCGCGTCCCGGTCGCGCAGCAGGAAGCGTACCCGCCGGCCCCGCTCGCTGAGCACCAGGAGCAGGTTGCGGGCCTGCTGGGTGACCCAGGCACCGCTGGGGTTACCGGTCACCCCGGCCAGGTGGACCCGGCGAGTGTCCAGTTCGATGAAGAACAGGACGTAGAGCCGTTGTAGCCAGACAGTGTCGACAGTGAAGAAGTCGCAGGCGACGATCCCGGCGGCCTGCTGGCGCAGGAACGCCCGCCAGGTGGTGGCCGTTGGCCGCGGTGTGGGGTCCAGCCCCTGGCGGCGCAGCGTGGTGCGGATTGCGGTCGCCGAGACGCGCAGGCCGAGTTGGAGCAGCTGGCCCTGGATGCGCTGGTAGCCCCAGCGCGGGTTCTCCCTGGCCAGGCGGAGGATCAGTTGCTGTAGCTCCTGGTCGAGTGGTGGTCGCCCGGTGCCGCGGTGCGGGTAGGTCCAGGCGCCAGCGACCAGCCGCCGGTGCCAGCGCAGCAGCGTCTCCGGCTTGACGAAGAAGCACGACCAGCCGGAGCGGGATAGGGCGCGGCTGAGTGCGGCGAGCAGGGCTCGGTCGGCCGGCTCGAGCCTGGGATGTGCGACTTGGCGGCGCAGCACAGTGAGTTGGTGGCGGAGGACCAGGATCTCCAGGTCCTTGGCGGCGTCGCCGCGAGCCAGCAGGACGAGCAGTTGGATCGAGCGGCAGAGCGCCAGATAGGCGAGCTTCGCCAGCACGCAGGGTAGCCTCCGAAACAGGGTCGGCAGAGACGTCACCCTACCGTCCGATGGTTGAGCAAACCCGCAGCTCAGAAGTCCGTCCGAATTTGCGCATCCTACGGGCGGAACAGGCGGGGACGCAAGGGACGACTGAAGCTGTCGACCGACTGTTTGCGCAGGTCATACGCGGTCAATGGGATCGGGTGGGGACGTGACGGGACCCGCAGGGAACGGGCGGTGCCTGTAAAATCGCCGGCATTGCCTACACAGGTTCGAATCCTGTCCCTGCCACCCATCTGGCCTGCGTAAATACAGTAGTGTAACTCTCGAGGCTGTTGCAGGGTCGACCGGCTTTCTATCAGCTTTCTATCCGTTTCTATCGTCCGACCATGCCTGCCTTGCTGCCGGGCCGTAGAAGTCCTCAATCAGCCTGGCCAGGCGGGGTGGCGTCTGGGGAAGCTGGTGGATGTAGGTTCTACCGGCCAGCGTGCCGCCGTCGGCGTGGCGCAGCTGCCCGGCGATCACGCTGGCAGGTTCCCTGGCCGCCGCCATCGCCGAGGCCAGCGAGTGGCGCAGCAGATGCGGATGGGCCTGGATTCCGGCGTTTTCGGCGAAGGCCCGGAAGGCCCGGCTGGCGTGCTCCGGCCGCACGGGGGTGTCGCGCTCGGTGCGCAGCAGCAGGTCGAGCTGGACCGGCCGGGGCGCTTGGCCGGGCTTGACCAGCAGCAGCCGCAGGGGCGCCCGGATGCCTTGCTCCTTCGCATAGTCACGTAGCGCGTCGAGCGCGAAGGCCGGAAGGCTGAGGACGGCCTGGCTGGCGGCGTTCTTGAGGGGGCCGACGACCAGGAGCTTGCCGCGGGCGCCGTCGGGGCGTGGCCGGCCGGTGACCAGCTGCTGGTCGATGCTGGACAGCGCCTGGCGGAACCGTAGGGTGCCGGCCTCCAGGTCGAGGTCGTGCCATTCCAGGGCGCACAGCTCGCCGGTGCGGGCCCCGGTTGCCGCCGCCAGGATGGTGAAGGCGCGCAGCCACGGCCGCCGCTCCCGCTGGGCGGCGGCGAGCAGGAGGCCGACCTTCTGGGGGGTGAGGGCCGCCGGCGTGTGGGCGGGGATGGCGGGTGGTTCGGCGTCGGCGGCGGGGTTGGCCGGCAGGTCGTGCCACTTCATGGTGTAGCCGAGCGCTTGGTGCAGGCACAGGTGCAGCTGCCGGATGGTGCGGGGACCAAGCCCGCCCTCCTTGCCGTCCTTGCGACCGTCCTGGGCCAGCTGGTCGTACAGCCGCTGCACCTGCAGGGTGGAAAGCACGCTCAAGGGGAGCGTGCCGAGGTGGGGGCGCAGGTGGTGCTCCAGCAGCTGGCGGTAGCGGCCGACGGTTCGCAGCCGCAGTGCCTTGTTGGTTTGGAGGTGAGCGAGCCAGTGGTCCAGCAGGTCGTTGAGCGTCGGGGGTGCCGACCCACCAACGATGATGCTTGGGTCGCTTGCACGGCCGCCGTAGCGCCTGAGCGCCTGGTCGAGCACCGATCGCGCGGCGGCCTTGGTGGGGTAGCCGCCGAGGTAGTCGAACCGGCGCCGGCCGTGGCCGTCGGGCGCGGTGCGTTGGACGCGCGGGTACCAGCGCACGCACCGTGGCGAGCACCTGCCCTCGGCCTTGTTGTGACCTTTCATGCACTTGCGTTCGATGGTGCCATTGGGCATGACTGTCCTTTCCGTGGGGTGCTTGGCTTGGATCGGCTCCGCCCGGCGCCAACCGTGGCTCACCATCCCCTGATAGTGCTTCTGGGCCTGACCGCCGCCTCGGCTTCAACTCGCTGGTCCAGGCTGGTCGTGCCCGCCACGGCCTCGGGTGATCGACTGCTCAGCACCGGTGTGACCGGCAGCGGGCACGCGGCGAGCCGCCAGCTCGGCCAGCGTGAACGGGACAGAACTAAGGGAGGGCGGAGAGGGTGATCACCTGCCTTTGTTCACCCCAGGCCAGCCCTGAATGGCTCACCGACCTGATCACCAACAGCTGCGTTCGTCGGCCTGCGGCACCGCAGTGGTCTCAGGCCCACGGCAGATCGCCCCGCGGCGGAGCAGCCGACCAGCTCCCAGCAGCTGCCGCAGCGAGGCGGCGAGGTGCTGGCTGCTCTCCAGATCCGTCATCCGATACCAGGTAGCCTTCTCGGCAGGGCCAGGGAGGCGGCGCGGGCCGTCGCCTCGCGTCGAGTCCGAGGATCGGGAGGAGTAGCGATGAGCGTGACCGGTGCCTGGCGGATCGTGGAGATGGATCTCTGGGATGCTGAGGCCATCAACCTGCTGGGGCCCGGATACATCCAGTTCGACGCGGACCGGACCGGCCACTTCCGGTTCATCGCCGTCGAGGGGTGGATGGATTGCCAGAGCGGCCGGCGCGACGGGCGTCCGTACGTGGAGTTCACCTGGGAGGGCAACGACGAGAGCGATCCCGCCAGCGGCCGTGGCTGGGCGGCGTTGGAGGAGGACGGGTCGTTGCGTGGGCATATCTATTTCCACCTGGGTGATGACTCCGGCTTCCGGGCGGTGCGGACCGAGAGCCTTGCGCCCGCAGCGGGTGGCGCGCACCTCGGACGGTAGCCTGCCGGCGAGGAAGCGCCGCTGGACGTGGCGCAAGCCGGCCCGATGGACGCAGGCTGGGGGAGGTTCAGGACCGCGGCCGTGCGGCGGTGTCGGGATCGGGCGACGGGCCGATCTGGTGCAGGCTGGTGATGCGGTCAAGTCCGGTTGACGCCGCCTCATCGCACAGCCCCCAAGCGGTACATGCGGCACCGCAGCTCACAGGGTGTTTCGGATTCCGCGTCCTGTGGATACCGGCGTCAGTCGTCGTAGTGGTAACGGGCCTGAATGATGATCAGCTCATCATCGGTCGCGCCATAGACGAGGCGGTGCTCGTCGTCGATCCGCCGGGACCAGAAGCCGGAGAGGTTGCGGCGCAGCAGCTCCGGCTTGCCGGTACCTTCGAATGGGGCGCGCCGTGCTTCGTCGATCAGGCGTAGCAGGCGGCGCAGCATCTTCTTGTCGGCCGTGGCCCAGTAGGTGAAGTCTTCCCAGCCTTGAGGGTGGAAGACGATGCTCCTCAACCCGGCGCGCCCTCGTCCGCCATGACCTGGAGTTCTTCCATGGTCTTGGTGATCAGGGTCCGGCCACGGCGGACCTCGTCAGCGGCGGCCATCAGGCGGGTCGCGTTCGCGGGTGAGCGCAGCAGGTAGTCAGTTTCCTCCATGGACTCGTAATCGTCGGCCGCGACGAGATACGCCCGCCCGTGGTTCGAGATGATCTCGACAGGAGCCCGGTCATCGTTGACCTGCTTGATCAGCGGGAACAGTCGCTTACGGGCTTCGGTTGCCGTGATGGCCATCGGAGTACCTCCCTCGTATGGTACAGCATTACGGTACCACACGAAGGCGAGGCGATGTTGGGCTATGGGATACCGAAGACGCATCCGTCTCGTGCGACCTGGTCGCCGGGACCGGATGTCTTGCCGCCCCACGGTGGTGGAGGTCCCTCGGGTGCGCCGTCGCATGGCGGCGACGCGCACGGCTTGGTTGGAAGTCAGCTGGAGGTTGGCTGCTTGGATGCGGTCAGGTCCTGCAGGAGCTGGTTCAGCAGGACCTCTTCGTGGAGCGGGGTGCCGTGGAGCCGGTACAGGTCGCGGAGCCGCGCCAAGATGGCTCCCCGTGTCGCCGTCCACCGGGGCTCCCTGATCGGCCAGACCGAGGTGGGCGGCGTAGGTTGCTGTGTCGTATCGCCAAAGCGTCGCCTCACTCGCCACGGCGAGCACTTGCTCTACCACGAGCGGTGGGGTTCTCGCAGACGAACACCTCGTTGCCGTCGGCCAGGTGGTCGGCGACGACCGGGGTGATCGGGCCCGAGACCTCGGCCACCAGCAACGACGGGGTCTTGGCGGCGGCCTCCGCCGGCCAGGCCAGCAGCCAGCCGAGCGCCGGTGCCGGCAGCGGGCGCCTCGGGGCGGCCGACGCCATCGGGACGCCTCGCGGTACGCGGGCGCGGGGTCGGGGGCTCAGGGCCCGACCATGCCGACCGGGTGCCGATGGTCGCCGGTCAGGCGCTCGATGCGGCCGGCCAGGGCGAGGCCGGTCCCGGTGATGGCCTCGGCGCCCGGCGTGAAGGCGGCCAGGGTGACCTTGTCGCCGGTCACTTCGATGGCGACCTCGTCGTCGACCGCGGCGGCCGCGTCGGCCACCCGGGCGACGAACTTCATGGCCGGCCGGAAGCCGTCGAAGTCGAACGTCTTGACGATCCGGTCGCCGATGGGCGTCCAGCCCGGCAGCGCCCGCAGCTCCCGGTCGAGGGTTGCCTGGTCCATGGGTACCTCCCACTTGCTTCGCTGGTGTGGGCCATCGAGACCAGGGATAGCCGTGGACGGCGGGGGTCGCCGCAGCCGTCACGGCTTCGCCGGTTCACCGCAAGCCAACCGCAACACGCGACGGCGGCCACGCCCCCCGGCGGTCCTCCGGGAGGCGTGGCCGCGGGGCCGTGCCACCGCCTGGCAGGGCGGCGCGCGACCCACTGCATCCGGCTTGGCAACGCCCGCCTGTTGTAGTCGAGGACGCCCGCCGAGCGTGCCGCTGTCACAGGGGCGACCGGGGATCGGAACACACCCGCAATACTGAGGGCGATGCCCTGGCGGTAGGGACGTCGCGTAGGGTGCGCAATGCGTTCATGCAGCTCGGCGGTACTCGTGGAGCAGACCGCCGAGTAGGTCACGCCGGTGCACCTGGGCTGGGTGATCCTCGGCGATGATTCTGGGACGGGCTGGATCTGGCGGCTCCAG
>Ga0081538_10000324_pt1 | contig 54756 bp, 50 predicted proteins | sample TabmetS5T2R1_FD_71022 | JGI IMG/M metagenome (GOLD analysis project Ga0081538, IMG submission 71022) | Tabebuia heterophylla rhizosphere microbial communities from the University of Puerto Rico - S5T2R1 | ecosystem: Host-associated > Plants > Roots > Rhizosphere ...
GACGAAGAACGCATCCCCCTCGGCGCCGAGCTCGATTCCGCCGTGGGCGGAGAACGCCTCGCGCAGGATGCGGTTGTGCTCAGCAAGGAGCCCCGGCCAGCGATCTCCGACCCGCTCGGCGAGCGCCGTCGAGCCCTCGATGTCCGTAAAGAGCAGCGTGACCGTGCCGGACGGCAGCTCCAAAGCAGCGAGAGGCTATCTTCTCGGGATTCCCGCTAGACAGAATCGCGCCGAACGAACTTCCATGAGCCGAATCGAAGTCCGCGACCTCGACGAGCCCGAGGCGGTGGTCAGCTACGAGCTGGGTGCTACCAACCAGGTTCGCCTTGCCCAGACCGTGGTCAGCCGCCACGTCCTGCAACCTGGGTGGAGCTGGGAGGAGCACGCCCGGGAGTCGGCCGGAACCCCCTCGTGCGAGCTCCACCACCGCGGCGTTGTGCTCAAAGGACGGATGGGCATCCGGACCGATGAAGGCGAGGAGCTCGTGGTCGGTCCCAATCAGGTGTTCGACCTCCCGCCTGGACACGTGACCTGGGTGGAGGGCGAGGAGGAGTTGGTGATGGTCGACTGGGCCGGCGGCGCCGGCTTCGATCCGCAGCCGGGTGGAGAAGCTCGTGCGATGGCCACGATCCTCTTCACCGACATCGTCGACTCCACCGCTCGTGCGAGCGCCGCGGGAGACGCATCGTGGAAACGGACCGTGGCCATGCACGACGACGTTGTTCGGAATGTGCTCCCCGAGTTCGGCGGACACGAGATCGAGACGGCCGGGGATTCGTTCCTGGTCGCCTTCGACAATGTCGAGCGCGCCATCCGTTGCGGTCTGTCCCTGGGCCCGGCGCTTGCGGCGATACAGCTTCCGATCCGCGTCGGTATCCACAGCGGCGAGGTCGTCATGAGCCGGGACGACGTCCGGGGATTGGCGGTGCACGCTACGGCCCGGATTGTCGATCAAGCGCGAGCTGGCGAGGTCATCGTGTCGAGTACCACTCGCGACCTGGCCGAGGGCGCCACCGGGCTGACGTTCGAGTCTCGAGGCCGGTTTCGACTCAAGGGCCTAAACCGAGAGTACGAGCTGTTCTCCGTGGTCCTCCGCTGAGAAGGCGTCCCGGTGAGTAACGGGTCGCTCGATTTTCGCTCGACAGCTGAGCTGGGCCGAGTTGAGCTGAGCAACGGTCCTCCGGTGGGCTACGGACGCTCCGGCGTCGTCTTCACTGTCACTCGCCTGACGCTCTACAGCTGAGACAGAGGGGCAGATCCGTGCCCTGGCCGTTCCCTCCTGGCTGCTCATGGCGGGGTGTACGGCGAGGCACCGGTGTAGCACGAGACCCATGGCAGCGCCGAATCCGCGCCAGAGCGTGCCTTGGACCGCTAGTCGTCGTACGGATCGTCGGCGAATGGGTCGTCGGGACCGCCAGGCCCGAGGAACTGGTGGCGCTTCGTTTGGAGGATCTCTTCCGCCGGGCCGTTGGCCAAGAATTCACTCAGCCAGAACAACACGAGCGGCGTAATCAGCAGGAAGAGGATGATGGGAGCTGCGACCATGCTCACGTTCCTTTCAGGCTCAGGGTTTCTGACCTAGCCGTCGTGCGGCTGAGCCAGTCCTCGAATCGGGTCTCGGCGAAGCTCGCTCCGTTGCCGGGGATGAGCGTGCGCTCTCTCAGTTCAGCTCCGAAGTAGGGCGCGTGTGGATCCGCGACCACTTGGCGTGGATCGTTGTGCGCATCGAGATCTCGGCGGATGAGCTCGTCAAGGCGGAACTGTTGTGGCCCGGCTACTTCGACGATGCCGTTCAGTGGCGGTCCCACGGAGACCCTGGCAACCGCGGCCGCGACGTCGTCAGCCGCCATGGGTTGAATCAGGACGGGTGCGAGCCGCACCGTGCTGCCGTCGGTTGCAGCGTCGGCGATGCTCTTGATGAACTCGAAGAACTGCGTCGCGTGGACGATCGAGTACGGGATCGACGATCCCTGGATCAGTTTCTCTTGGGCGATCTTGGCGCGGAAGTAGCCGCTTTCAGAGAGACGTTCGGTTCCCACGACCGACAACGCGACATGATGGCCGACGTCCGCGGCCGCTTCAGCATCGAGGAGGTTGTGTGTCGACGTCCGGAAGAAGTCCAGGACGGCCGCGTCCTCGAAGGAGGGGGAGTTGGACACGTCCACGACCACGGCGGCTCCCTCGAGTGCTTTGGCCAGGCCCTGGCCGGTGAGTGTGTTGACCCCTGAGTTTGGGGAGGCCGACACCGCTTCGTGGCCGTGCTGCCCCAGATTGCTGACGAGCTTCGACCCGATCAGGCCGCTTCCGCCGACTACCACGATCTTCATGGTGAGTCCTTTCGTCGTGGCGCCGCGGCTAGCTCTGGAGGAAGCCGAGCAGTTCGGCGTTGACCTGATCCTGGTGCGTGGCCGTGATGCCGTGTGGAGCGCCCGGGCAGTAGCCCCGCCTCGCCGCGCAAGACCAGCAACCGAATCTGACCCGCCCCCACAGTCGCTGCAAGGCGATCCAGCGCCCCGCACTCGGTGCTCCGACCCCGCAGCGTTGGCTCAGGATCACTACCTGACATACAGAACCACCCTCGAGAGTAGGGACGGCGAACCAGCTTGGCAACTTCGCTCTTCAGAGCGGCCAGTGGCCGCGTCCGACGAGAAATGCGCAAGCGTTCCCGACGGCAGGGGGCACGTCTGAGCTGGTGTTACGGCTCCGTGGCGGGCGAGCCTAGAGGGCCGTTCGGGATGTGCCCTCGAGCCCGGAGACTGCCAGCCGCCACTGCCTCTCAGCTTCAGAGCCTGGCGGGAGGTCGACGGCTGTCTCGTCTTGCCCGTCCCGCGAGGTGAGGCGGTTCAGGGAGCGGGCGAGGACGTGGCCGATCGCCAGCCCAGCGAGAAGAAACCGGAGCGCGTTGAAGACGGTGCGCACCGGCGGGAGTGTACGCCGTTCCCTTCGACCAGGGGCAGGCCGCCCAGCGGTAGCCTAGCCCGACGAACTGGAGCCGACCCGTGTGAGGCCGCTCTCGTAGGCGAAGATCACCGCCTGGACGCGGTCGCGCAGGCGAAGCTTCATGAGGATCCGCTTGACGTGAGTCTTCACCGTGGACTCCTCGATCACGAGCTCTTCGGCGATTTCGCTGTTCGAGAGCCCGCGAGCGACCTGGGCAAGGACTTCCCGCTCGCGCGGGGTCAGCTCTGCGAGGCGCTCGTCGTACGGCCGGTCCGCCGCCGGCTGGCTTGCCATGCGGTCGATCACACGCCGGGTGACCGACGGGGAGAGGAGCGAGTCGCCGACGGCGACGGTGTGGATCCCGGCGATGAGCTCTTCCGGGCTCGTGCGCTTGAGGAGGAAGCCCGAGGCGCCCGCGTTGAGCGCGCCGAAGATGTAGTCGTCCCGCTCGAAGGTCGTCAGGATCAGCACCTTGACCTCGGGCGAGGTCGCCAGCACCTCGCGCGTCGCCGAGATGCCGTCGAGGTCGGGCATGCGGACGTCCATGAGGACGACGGCCGGGGCCGACGACCGCACCTGCTCGAGCGCGGCGCGCCCGTCCGATGCCTCGCCGACGACCTCGATCGTCGCGTCGCTCGAGAGCACCGCCTTGAGCCCGGCGCGCATGAGGTCGTCGTCGTCGACGAGGAGCACGCGGACCGGCGGGTCGCTCACGGGCCGGCCTCGCCGTAGGGGAGCCGCGCGTGAACGCGGAAGGAGCCGTTCGCGGCGCCTGCCTCGAGGGTGCCCCCGAGCAGCTGGGCGCGCTCTCGCATGCCGACGATTCCGTGGCCGCCGCCGTCGCGCTCGGGCGAGGCCGGCGCCGCGGGGTTGGTCACCGCGATCTCGAGCGTCCTCGGCGCGAACTCGATCGCGACCTCGGCGCTGCCGCGACCGTGCCACGCCGCGTTCGTCAGCGCCTCCTGGAGAATCCGGTACGCGGCCTGATCAACGGCCGGGCTGAGCGGGCGGCGCGCGCCGTCGACCGTGACCGTCACGGAGAGGCCGGAGACACGATGCCGCTCTGCCAGCGCGTCGAGCGCGGCCAGACCGGGCGGCGCCTCGACCTCGCCGGTCGGGAGGTCGTCGCGCAGAGCGCGCACGAGCTGGTCGATCTCGCTGAGCGTATCGCGCGCGACTTCCTCCACGGTCTGGAGCGCCGCCCGCGCCGCGGCCGGATCCTGCTCCTGGAGCAGCCGGGCCGCGCCGGCCTGGATGAGGATCACGTTGATCGCATGTCCGGCCGAGTCGTGCAGGTCGCGGGCGATGCGCATGCGCTCCTCGGCGGCCGCGAGCCGGCGCTCGCGCTCGGCCTCGCGCTCGGCGTTCCGGGCGCGCTCCTCGAGCTCGGCGATCCGCTCGCGCCGCAGCCGCGCCCGGTCCCCAGCGAACCAGGCCGCTGCCCACACGCCGGCGCCGAGGAAGACCTCGGGCGCGAAGCCGTCGCGCACGAGGTGCGGGCCCAGGAGAACGACGACGCTCGCCACAAGAGCGGCCCGCCGCAGCCGGGCGTCCTCGGCACGCTCGTCGGCCACCGTGTAGAGGGCGACGGCGAAGCCGAGAGGCGGCCCGAGCCCGTAGCGAAGCCCGTACAGCGTGGCGGTCGCCGCGGTCACGACCGCGAAGACCGGGAGCGGCGCGACCCGCCGGCCGACGAGCGGCAGGGCAGTCAGCGCGACCAGCAAGACCGCGACGGCGTCGAGGCCTTGGCCGTCGTCGTCGAACCCGCCGCGCGCGATCGCGGCGAGCGAGAACGTCAGCACCACGACGGCGATGAGCGCGTCGACGAAAAGCCTTGTGCCTCGCACTCTCACGACATTGACGGTACCGGCCCGACGCCGCCGTCGAGTCGCCCCCGGGGAGGATCTGCGTCCTCCCGCGGGGGTACGTCGAAGTTCCTTCCTGGGGGCGTTGTGGCGGCGGGTCTCGCCTCCGTACCGTGGAGGCATGACTGAGAACACGAATCTGGTTGTAGAGACGAACGACCTCGGCAAGCGCTACGGCGAGCGGATCGTCGCCGTGGACGGACTGAACCTCGAGGTGCGACGGGGCGAGGTGTACGGATTCCTCGGCCCAAACGGCGCCGGCAAGACGACGACGCTGCGCATGCTCCTGGGGCTGATCCGTCCTACGACTGGCAGTGCGCTCGTTCTTGGCGCCGCGCCGGGAACGCCGGAAGGGCTCGGGCGTGTCGGCGCCCTCATCGAGACGCCGACGTTCTACCCCTACCTGTCCGGCCGCGACAACCTGCGCGTCCTCGCCCGCTACGCCGGGGTGCCCGAGACGCGCATCGCGACGGTGCTTGAGGAGGTCGACCTGACCGCCAGGGCCGGCGACCGCTTCCGCACCTATTCGCTCGGGATGAAGCAGCGCCTCGGAATCGCGGCGGCGCTGCTCAAGGATCCCGAGCTTCTCATCCTCGACGAGCCGACGAACGGCATGGACCCGGTGGGCATCGCCGAGATGCGGCCGTTCATTCGCAGCCTCGGCCGGGGCGAGCGCACGGTCCTGCTCTCCAGCCATCTGATGAGCGAGGTCGAGCAGGTCGCCGACCGCGTCGGCGTCATCAGCCGCGGCAGGCTCGTCGCCGAGGGAACCGTGGACGAGCTGCGAGGGCGCGAGGGCCTGTGGCTCCGTGCCGAGCCGCTCGGCGAGGCCGAGCGCCTGCTCGGTTCGCTGCGCGGCGTTCAGGAGGTCGCGCGCGGCGGCGGCGGCCTCCGCATCGCGGCCGAGCCGGCCGCCGCGCCGACGATCAACCGCGCGCTCGTCGAGGCCGGGATCGCCGTGAGCGAGCTCCGCCCCGAGCGCGCGTCCCTGGAGAAGGTCTTTCTCGAGCTCACGAGCGAACAGGAGGCAGCATGACCCGCATCGTCAGCGTCGAGCTGCTCTTGCTCGGCAAGCGCGCGAGCACCTGGATTCTGCTCGGGATCTGGGCGGCGCTCGCGCTCACGTTCGCTTACGTCGTCCCGTACGTCCAGTACACGAACGACCCGACCCGCACGTCCCTCTCCGATCTGCTTCCGGAGAGCCTTGTCGGGACCCTCATGGCCGGCTTCCCGTTCTTCGGCGGCGTGCTCGCGCTCATGCTCGGTGTCCTCACCGTTGGAAGCGAGTACGGGTGGGGGACGCTAAGGACCCTGTTCACGCAGGGCCCCGGCCGCCTGCAGGTCTTCGGCGCCAAGCTAATCGCTTTGGCGGTCGCGCTCGCCGTATTCGTGCTGGTTGCCTACGCACTCGGCGCAGTGTCGAGCTCGGCGATCGCGGCGGCCGAGGGCGCCGACGTCGCGTGGCCGTCCGCCTGGCTCCTCGTTCGCGGACTCGCCGGCGGCTGGTTGATCTTCGCGGCGTGGGCGGCTTTGGGGATGCTTCTGGCGGTCCTCACGCGCGGCACCGCCCTGGCAACCGGGATTGGCATCCTCTACGCGTTCGTCGTCGAGGGCCTGCTGAGCGCCCTCGCAGGCGAGATCAGCATCCTCGACCGCCTGGTGGAGTTCTTCGTGCGAGCCAACGGCTACTCGCTGGTCGCAGTGCTCGGCGTCTCGCCCGATGACGTCGGCGACAGAGGCCCGGGGTCGTTCTCCGGCCCGTTCGTGGCCGGCGGCCAGGCGACGCTCGTCCTCGCGGCGTACACGGCGGCCTTCGTCCTGGTCGCAGCGTTGCTGCTCCGCCGGCGCGACGTGGTCTGAGTGTTTCCGTCCGGACGCCGCGGGTACCCGTCCGTGACCACGACCCGAAAGGACTGCAATGCCTGAACTCACCACACCGCGCGAGCTCTTCCTCCACGAGCTCGGCGACATCCTCTACGTCGAGCGCAAGCTCTCCGACGAGGTCCTGCCGAAGCTGATCGGCGAGGTCTCGGACGTTGAGTTCCGGAGCGGGCTCGAGAGCCACCTCGACCAGACGAGAAAGCACGTGGCCAACGTCGAGCAGGTCTTCGAGATCTTCGGCGAGGAGCCGAAGGCCGAGGAATGCGTCGGCTTCGAAGGGCTCAAGTCCGAGCACGACCAGCTCGTCGAGGACAGCTCCTCGTCGCTGATCGACATGGTCGATGTCGGCGCCGCGGCGCGGACGGAGAACTACGAGATCGCGGCTTACGAGGGCCTCCGCCGGATGGCGAAGGCAATGGGCGAGGACAAGGCGGTCGACCTCCTCGACGAGAATCTCAAGCAGGAGAAGGAGACGCTGCGCGAGGTCGAGAAGATCGCCACGCGCTTGAGCAACGAGAGCGCGAAGCAGCCGGCCCGCGCCTAGCGGAGCGAGAGCATGGGGCCGGCGCGCGCCCAGCGTGCCGGCCCCAGCGGTTACGGAGGCGCTAGCCTCCAGGCCGTGCATAGGCTCTCCGCGAAGGAGCTCGCTGCGCTCGCTCCTTGCTCCCACGAGCACATCCGTCGGCTGGAAGGGCTCGGGCTCCTTCAGGCTGACGAGGAGGCACGCTTCTCCGTGTCCGACGTCCACGTCGTCCGACTCATGGCGGCGTTCGAGGATGCCGGGATCTCGCTCGAGGACGTCGCCCGGGGGGTCGCGGCCGGGGAGCTCTCGTTCCCGCTCGGGCTCTTTCTGCCCGAGCCGGTCGAGGCGACGGCCACCTACCAAGGGCTAGCCGACGAGCTCGACCGCGACCCGGCACTTCTGCGGAGGCTCGGCGGCGAGCTTGGCTTCCCGCCGCCCGAGGACGACCGGCTTCGCGACGAGGACGCCGAGATGCTGAAGCTCATCGTCACCACGCTCGACCTGGCCGACGACGACGAGCTCTCGCGCTTTGCGCGGCTCTACGGCGGGACGATTCAGCGGCTCGTCGGCTCGGGGCTTCAGTTCTTCGACCTCGCGGTGCGGCAGAAAGTCGCGGCCCGCGAGGGTCTCTCCAACGAAGAGAAGGACGCGATGGTCTACCAGCGCGCCGGCCGCTACACCGAGCTCGTCCAGGGACTCGTCTCCTGGCTGCAGCGGCGGCACCGGGAACACGCCGTGCTCGAGTACATCGTCGGCGTCACCGAGCAGTTCATGGAGGAGCGCGGGATCACGCCGAAGCAGCAGAGGCGGCCGCCGGCAATCGCCTTCCTCGACCTCGCGGGCTACACGGCGCTCGCCGAGGAGCGCGGGGACGAGGCCGCGGCGGCGCTCGCGTCCGACCTCGCCGGCGTCGTGCACGAGGCCGCGCAGACGCAGGGCTGCCGGCCGGTGAAGTGGCTCGGCGACGGGGTCATGTTCCACTTCTCCGACGCGGGCACGGCCATTCGCAGCGGCCTCGAGCTCGTCGAGCAGACGGAGAAGGCGATCAGGGTTCCGGCGCGGATCGGTATCGATGCCGGCTCGGTTGTCGTCCAGGAGGGTGACTACTTCGGCCGCACGGTCAACATCGCCGCGCGCATCGCCGATTACGCCCGTCCGCACGAGGTGCTCGTCAGCGACGCCGCGCGGGAGACGGCCGGCCTCGACGGGGTCGACTTCGAGCTGATCGGCGACGTGCCGCTCAAGGGCGTTTCCAAGGCCGTGCGGCTGCACAAGGCCATCCGGGCCTAGTGGCGACCTTCGCACTGATTCACGGCGGCGGAGGGAGCGCCTGGGACTGGCATCTGGTCGAGCCGGAGCTGCGCGAGCGCGGCCACGACTCCGTCGCCGTCGACCTACCCAACGAGGATCCCTCGGCCGGCTGGTCGGACTACGTCGGCGCCGTCGTCGAGGCGGTCGGCGACCGTCCGCAGCCGCTCGTTGTCGTGGGACACTCCTTGGGCGCCTTCACGGCGCCGCTCGTCACGGCACGGATCCCTGTCGACCTGCTGGTCTTCCTCGCCGGGATGATCCCGGCGCCCGGCGAGCTCTTCGAGGATTGGTGGACGAACACGGGCTACGAGAGCAGCGGGTACGACGACGTCTTCTACAACGACGTCCCGCCCGAGCTGCAGGCCGAAGCCGAGAAGCGAGCGCGGAACGAGGACGCGAGGGCGCTGCAAGAAGCCTGGCCGCTCGAGGCTTGGCCGGACGTTCCGACGTGCTACCTCCTCCTCCGCGACGACCGTATGTTCACGCCCGACTGGGCGCGCCGCCACGCCCGCGAACGGCTCGGCATCGAGGCGGACGAGATGGACGGCGGACACTACGTCACGCTCAGCCGCCCACGGGAGCTTGCCGAGCGCCTGGATGCCTACGCGGCGTCGCTCGGAAGGCGCGAGTAGATCACCAGGTCGGACCGCTCGCCCTCCTTGAAGTGCACCGACCGCAGGACGCCCTCGCGGACGTAGCCGCAGCGCTCGGCCACCCGGATCGAGCCCAGGTTCTCGGGCGTGATCCGAAGCTCGACGCGCTCGAGCGCGAGGTCGCTCAGTGCCCACTCCGTCAGTAGCCGCAGCGCGCGCGCCGCGATCCCGCGCCCCCGGGCCTGCGGTGAGACGATGTAGCCGGCTTCGGCCTCGCGCGCGTCCGGGTCGATCCAGACCAGGGCGGCGAAGCCGGCGAAATGGCCGCTCGCCTCGTCGACGATCGCGAAGGCTGCCCGCGTCCCCTCGCGCGCCTGCTCGTAGCCCTCGAGCCACGTCCGCTCGAAGCCTTCCTCCCATGGGCTCGGCACGTAGGTGAACCGCTGGACCTCGGGGTCGCGTCCCAGTTCGGCCAGTCCCTCGAGGTGGCGAGCGCTGAGCGGCTCGAGCCGGATCGTCCGATCGGAGAGCAGCAGGGTGCGGCTAACCGTACTCCAGGTCTCGCGCCACCTCCCTCACGGAATGGGGCGGGCATCGGCATCGTTGAGGGCTGAGTGACTGCTCACAAGACAGAACGCACGGGAGACCTGATGACTGAAACGTACGCAGACCCAAGGCGCTGGAAGGCGCTCGCAGTCCTCGGCGTCGCGTACCTCATGGTCGTGCTCGACATCGCGATCGTGAACGTGGCGCTCCCTTCGATTCAGACCGATCTGGGGTTCTCGACCGAGGACCTCCAGTGGGTCGTCTCCGGGTACGCCCTGACCTTCGGCGGCTTCCTGCTGCTCGGAGGACGCATGGGCGACCTGCTCGGGCGGCGCACGATATTCATGGTGGGCCTCGGGCTCTTCCTCGTGACCTCGCTGCTTGCGGGGCTCTCGCAGTCGTCCGAGATGCTCATCGTCGCACGGCTCCTCCAGGGTGCCGCCGGCGCGATCCTCTCGCCGTCCGTCTTCTCGATCACCCTCGTCACGTTCGAGGAGGGCGCCGAGCGCAACAAGGCGCTGGGCATCCTCGGCGGGATCGCCGGCTCCGGTGCCGCCATCGGCGTGCTCCTGGGCGGCGTCTTCACCGAGTACCTCGGCTGGGAGTGGATCTTCTTCGTGAACGTCCCGATCGCCGCGGCCGCGCTCGCCCTCGTCCCGCGCTACGTGCGCGAGAGCAGGGCGGACGGCCTGACGCGGCACTTCGACTCGCTCGGCGCGATCTCGGTGACGGGCAGCCTCATGCTCCTCGTCTTCGGGCTCACGCAGGCGAATCGCGTCGGCTGGGGCTCCGCCCAGACGATCGGCGTCTTCGCCGGCTCGGCCGTCCTGATGGCCTATTTCCTCTGGAACGAGACCCGCTCGCGCTCGCCGCTCGTGCCGCTTCGCATCTTCAAGCGGCGCACCCTGACCGGGGCGAACGTGATCGGCTTCGGCCTGGGAACGGTCGTGTTCGGGATCTTCTTCCTGCTCTCGCTCTACATGCAGCAGGTGCTGGGCTTCTCGGCGATGCAGGCCGGCGTCGGCTACCTCGCCGTCGCGCTGACCGTCGTCGTCGCGGCCACGGTCTCGCAGGGCCTCGTCACGCGGCTCGGCGTCAAGCCGGTGCTCGTGACCGGCATGGCTCTGCTCACGGCCGGGATGGTGTACTTCACGCAGGTATCGGCCAACGGCTCCTACTGGGTCGACCTGTTCCCTGGCTTCCTGATCATCGGCGTCGGCATGGGGTTCTCGTTCGTGCCGATCTCGATCGCGGCCCTCGCGGGCGTGCAGGGCCCCGAGGCCGGTCTCGCGTCCGGGCTCATCAACACGAGCCAGCAGATCGGCGGCGCGTTGGGGCTCGCGCTCCTGACGACCGTCGCCACGACGCACACGACAAGCCTGCTCGAGTCGGGGCACGCGCAGAACGAGGCGCTGACCTCAGGGTTCAGCTACGGGTTCTGGGTGGCAGCCGGGTTCGCCTTCGTCTCGCTGATCACGACGCTGGTGATGCTCCGCCAGGAGGATCTGCCGGCAGTGGGCACCGAGCCGGAGCCGGTTCCGGCCGGCTAGGCAGCAACGAGGGAGCGGCCGCCGTCTGGCGGCCGCTCCCCAGCCCGGTTAGGCTCCTGCCTCCCCGACCCCAGGGAGGTCGTCATGTTCCGGGCCACGCTCGGCGTCCTCGCTGCTCTTCTCACTCCGGTTGCGGCCACCGCGGCGCCCACGCTCGAGTTCCTCGGCGAGGAGATCCTGCCGACCGGGCTGCAGTTCGACGGCACCGAGGTGGGCGGCCTCTCCAGCATCGCGTACGACGGACCCACCGACCGCTACTACGTGATCTCGGACGATCAGAGCGTCATCGACCCGGCCCGGTACTACACCTTCGCTCTCGATGTCGCCGACGGAGACCTCGATCCCGGCGACGTCGTCGTCACCGACGTGACGACGCTGCTCGACAACGCCGGTCTCCCGTTCGCACCCGCGTCGTTCGACCCGGAGGGCCTCGCGCTGACGAAGGGCGGCGAGCTCGTCCTCACCTCCGAGGGGATCGCCAACCGGCTCATCCCGCCGTGGGTGCGGGTCTTCGGGCTCGACGGGCGCCAGCTCGAGGACCTCCCGGTACCGCTCGACTTCATCCCGGACGCGATCCCGCAGACGCGCGGCGTCCGCCAGAACCTCGGCTTCGAGAGCGGCGCGACCGTGGGCCCGTTCTTCTTCACCGCTTCCGAAGGCGCGCTCGTCCAGGACGGGCCGCCCGCAGGCCTGGGAGTGCCCAGTCCCGCACGGCTGCTCCGCTACAACCTCAGGAGCGGCAGGCCCGGCCGGCAATACCTCTACTGGACGGAGCCGATCGCCGAGCCGCCGGTGCCGCCGACGAACTTCGCGGTGAACGGGATCGTCGAGCTCCTACCGCTCGACAAACACTCCTTCCTGGCCATGGAGCGCTCCTTCTCGGTCGGTGCCCCTGACACGGGGAACACGATCAAGCTCTTCACCGTCGAGCTCTCCGGCGCGCAGAACGTCAACGGCCGGGAAAGCCTCGCCGGCCAGCTCGGCAGCATCGAGCCGGTGCGCAAGACGCTCCTGCTCGACCTCGACGACCTCGGCATCCCGCTCGACAACGTCGAGGGCATGGCCTTCGGGCCGGACCTCGCCGACGGGCGGCGCTCGCTCGTCCTCGTCAGCGACAACAACTTCGCGCCGGCGCAGTTCACGCAGTTCCTGCTCTTCGCCTTCTCCGAGAAATGAACCCGCTTCAGAAACGACGCCTCGTCGCCGCGGCCCGGCGGCTCAGGGCTTCGTTCTGAAACGGGTTTCAGGGCAAACCGAAGCCGGTTTCCCCGCGTAGACCCGGGCGAGGTCTCGAAAGGGGGTACGCATGCGTGTGAACCGACGGTTGTTCGCCGTCCTGACGCTCGTCGCCGCACTCGCCATGCTGGTCGTCTCGACGCCCGCCGGCGCGAGCGGCGAGGCGACGAAGTGCACGGCCTTCGCCGTGCTCAAAGCGGAGAACGAGGTGCCGCCGAGCGGATCGAAGGCATTCGGCGCCGCGCTCGTGCACGTGAACGGCACGAACCTCTCCTTCAGCGTGGCGATCGTCAATCCCGCGAGGGAGTCCTTCTTCGCTGGGCATATCCACGTTGGGGCGGCGGGCGTGAACGGCCCCGTGCAGGTGACGCTCTTCAGCGGCTCGACCGACCGGAAGCTCATCTTCCAGGCCGCGCGCCTGACCATCGACGCAGAACTGGCGGCCAAGATCTGCGCCGACCCGGCCGGGTACTACGTCAACTACCACACGACCGACTTCCCCGGCGGAGCCATCCGCGGCCAGCTGAACGAGGTCTGACCTGCGGCGCGAGAGCGGGGGCTTCGGCCCCCGCTCTCTGACTGCTAGCGTCGACCCATGGCGGAGTGGGCCGTCCTGGGGGTGCCCATTGACTCGGTCGGCCGCAACGGCGGCACCGAGCTGGCGCCCGCAGCCTTGCGGGAGGCGGGGCTCGTCGAGCGCCTCGGCATCCCGGACCGCGGCGACCTCGACGTCCGGATCCGCGGCGAGGAGCGTGACCCTGAGACCGGGATCGTCGGCTCGCCCGACGTCCTGACCACCACGAGGGCCGTGCGCGCGGCCGTGGCCGAGATGGTCGCCGCGGGCCAGCGGCCGCTCGTCCTCGGCGGCTGCTGCAGCCTCGTTCCGGGGGCGCTCGCGGGCGTCCGGGACGCGGCCGGCTCGGTGGGGATCGCCAATATCGACGGCCACGTCGACGTCTACGACGGGCGGACGTCGCCCACCGGCGAGGGCGCCGACATGCCGCTCGCCGTCGCGTTCGGCTTCGGCCCTGCCGCCTGGGTCGAGGCCGCCGGGGGCTCGTCGACCCGGCCCGAGGAGAGCGTCGTGCTCGGTGCGCGGGACCCTGAGGAAGCGGTCGACATCGCCGGGCTCCTCGAAGGAGACCTCGCCGAGCTGCTCGTGCTTTCGCCGGACGACCTGCGCGCGCAGGGGCTCCGCCAGGCCGGCGAGCTGACCGCGGAGCGGCTTGGCCAGCGGGCCGGGTGCTTCTGGATCCACCTCGACGTCGACGTTCTCGACGAGCGAGCGATGCCGGCGACCGACTACCTGATGCCCGACGGGCTGGAGTGGGAGGAGCTCGCCGAGCTGCTCCCGCCGCTCTGCACCTCGAGCGCCGTCGCGGGCCTCAGCATCGGCTGCCTCAACCCCGAGAAGGACTCGGGCGGGCTCCTGACGCAGCGCACCTGCGACCTCGTGGTCGCGTCGCTCAGCTGAGCAGGTGGGGCGGCGCGGCGTCCTCGAGCTCGGCGTGGATGAGTCGCAAGCGCGGCTCACGCTCGAGCAGCGCATCGACGATGTGGGGGTCGAACTGCTTCGCGGACTCGGCGAGGATCTCGACCACGGCCTCGTCCCACGAGATCGCGCTGCGGTACGGACGGTCGCTCGTCATCGCGTCGAGCGCGTCGGCGACGGAGAAGATCCGCGCTGGGAGCGGGATGTCGTAGCCGCCCAGCTTGTTCGGATACCCGGCTCCGTCCCAGCGCTCGTGATGGTGGCGGACGACCTCGAGCCCTCCGCCCTGTAGGAGCGCGACGCCGCTCAGCATCTGCTCGCCGAGGATCACGTGCGTCTCGAGGACGCGCCGTTCCGCTTCGGTGAGCGGCCCCGCCTTGCTCAGGATCCGGTCGGGGATGCCGATCTTGCCGACATCGTGGAGGAGGAAGCCGTACTCGACGCTCGGCTCCTCGACGAGCTGCGGCTCGACCGCCCAGGCCAGCTCCATCGCGTACCGCTGCACGCGGTGTGAGTGGGCGTTCGTGCCCAGGTCCTTGGCCTCGAGAGCCGTCGTCAGCGCGCCGACCGTCTCGCGGTAGGCGGCCTGGATGAGGGCCCGCTGCCCCTGCTCGAGCTCGAGCAGGCGCCTGAGGTCTTCCGCGTAGCGGATGAGCTGCTCCTCGGGTGGTCGAAGGTCGGAGACCTGGAACGGCCCCTCGTAGAGCCCGCCCGCGAGCTGCTCCACGATCGCGAGCAGGTCGAGGGGGCTGAAGGGCTTGCGCAGATACGCGTCGGCCCCCGCCGCCTTTGCCGCCGGGCCGGTCCCTTCGTCGCTGCCCGTCAGGACGACGATGCCGATGTCGTGGGTTCGCGGGTCGCGCTTCAGCTCCTCGCAGAGCTTGAGGCCGCTCTGGCCGGGCAGGCCGAGGTCGAGCACGACGACGTCGGGCCTGCTCGCGACGATCCGAGCCCGGGCCGCGGGAACGTCGGCGGCCTCGTCGATCTCGATGTCGATCACCTCCAGCGTCGTTCGCAGGAGGATCCGCAGCCGCTCGTCGTCGTCGACGACGAGGACACGGCACGGATGGAGGGGACCGAGCCGCGGCTGCGGCCCGCCGCGGCTCGGCCGGCTCGGCGCGCGGGAGGCGGGAGCGACCTCCTGCGCCGGTGGGGAAGACCGTGTGGGATTGCCCGCGCCCGCGATGCGGTCGCCGCCGGCGGCCTTGGCGCTGTAGAGGGCGAGATCGGCCGTCTGGAGCAGCTCGGCGGGCGTCTCGCCGTCCGCGGGGAACGCGGCGATGCCGCCCGAGGCCGTCGGCAGCGGCAGACCGCGCCGGTGGCGGCGAAGGCCTGCGAGCAGCCGGTTCGCCACGAGCTCGGCGGCTACGCGTTCGCCGGGGACGAGGACGGCCAGCTCGTCGCCGCCGAGCCGGTAGATCTCCTCGTTCGCGCGGATCTCGCGGGCGGCGACCCGGGCGATTTCGCGAAGGACGTCGTCGCCCGCGCCGTGGCCGTGCGTGTCGTTGACGCGCTTGAGGTCGTCCAGGTCGAGGAGGACAAGGCCGAACGGCTCGCGCCCAGGAGCCTCGAGGAGCTCGACGAGCCGCTCGTCGAAGGCACGGCGGTTGGGGAGGCCCGTGAGCGCGTCGCGGCGCGCCTCGTCGCGCGTGAGCGCGATGCGCCGCTGGTTGGCCGCGGCGGAGGCCGTCAGGTCGGCGACAGCGGCGATCAGCTCGTGATCGACGTGACCCCCGGCGCCCCGCGGCATCACGACAAGGAGCACGCCGAGACCCTCGCCGTCGTCGAGGAGCGGCGCGGCCACCGCCTCGTCGCTCGGCAGGCCGACGGCGGCGAGATCGGCGAGCCGCCTGCTGTCGGCCTGGACGAAACCCTTCCCACGGAAGCAGTCGAGGGCAAGTCCGGGCGTCCCGGTCAGGTTGCCGGCGGCGGGCCCCGCCGCTGCGGCGATGGAAAGCCCGACATCAGGCGCTGCAAGGTAGACGGCTGCGCCGGCGCCGGCGTTGAGCTCGACGACCTCACGGGCCGCGAGGTCGGCCGCGCCGCGCGTGGTCGCCGCCTTGGCGAGTGCCTGCGCCAGTCGGACGAGGGGCTCCGCGGCTCCGATGACCGCGCGCTCCAGCTCCCACAGCGGCGAGCCCTTGACGCAGTACGCTGCCGCCCCCGCTTCGAGCATCGCGCTGACGACCGCGCGGTCGTCCGAGCCCGTAAGGGCGACCACCCGCACGCCCGGGAGGGCTGCTGTTATCTCGCGCGTCGCCTCGACGCCGTCGAGGACCGGCATGCGGACGTCCATAAGGATCACGTCCGGTGAGAGGGTGAGTGCGAGGTCGACCGCCTCCTGGCCGTCGCCGGCCTCGCCAACAACCGAGATCTCCGGCTGCTCCGCAAGCGTCGTGCGGAGCACGGTGCGGAAGGGCTCCGAGTCGTCGCAGATGAGCAGGCGGATCATCGCGGCCTCCGTCCTGGGCGTTGGGGTCGCCTAGTAAGAAGGCCCGGCAGGCGAAAACTTGCGGGTCGCCGAGCGATCACTCGTTTGAGTGAGATTGGGCGACGGGCGGCCCGGGAAGGAGTACGCTTGGAGCAGGCTGTCTCAGGCAGGTGACGCGTGACCCAATCCGCCCAGGCTGACGTTCACGTCGCGGCCGTACAGACCGCAGTGCAACGGCTGTACGAGCGTCACGGCGCGCGCGTGCAGGCGTACTGCCGACGGCGGCTTCGCTCGCAGGAGGAGGCCGAGGATGCCCTCCAGACGACCTTCCTCTACGCCTGTCGCGGGCTCCAGCGCGGTGTCGTCCCGGAGAACGAGGTCGCCTGGCTCCTGAAGATCGCGCACAACGTCTGCCTGTCCACCTGGGACTCGGATCGCCGCCGCCGGCGGCTCGAGCTCGTCCATGCGCCCGACCTGCTGGAGGAGCTCACCCCCGCTGTTCCGCCGGAGCCTGAAAGCGTGATCGCACTCGAGACGGCTCTCGGCGATCTGACCGATCTGCAGCGGAGGGCGATCCTCCTGCGCGAATGGCGCGGCCTCTCCTACCGCGAGATCGCCGATGAGCTCGAGCTCAGCCAGTCGGCGGTCGAGACCCTGATCTTCCGCGCACGCCGGACGCTTGCCCGCAGCCTCGATCGCCAGGATGTTGCACGGCCCGGCACCCTCGCCCGCTGCCTGGACTTCGGCGGGCTCTTCTCGGCGCTCAAGTCGGCGCTCGGCCTGGGCGGCAGCGCCAAGCTCGCGGCGGGCCTCATCGGTGCGGCGGTGCTCGCGGGCTCGATCCCGGACTCACCCGAGCGGCCGGTCGCCGCTCAGCCAAGGGTTGCCCCGCCTGCGCAGGTCTCGTCGCCGGTTGCCGTCCCGGTTCTCGCCGATCCCGCGAAGGCACCAGTCAGGGAGCCTGCGTCGAAGGCGAAGAAGCAGGGGGACCGGCGGCCCGCGGCGAAGGAGCAGCGCCCCGGGCGCGAGAAGCCGAAGGGGTCGCAGCCGCCCGGCGAGACGGTCCAGGTTCCGCCCGTCGGTCAGACGCTGGACGAGACCGTCCAGGGCGTCACCGGCGTGGTGAACGAAACGGTCCAGGGTGTGAAGGAGACCGTCGACGAGACTGTGCTCGAGGTCCTGCCGCCCGTCCTCGACGTCGTCGAGGACGTCGTTGGCGGCGGCACGGGCGGCGGCGTTCTTCCTTAGCGCCGCCGGGCCTCCGTAGACTCGCGGACGTGGCGGTCCCCTGGCCCACGAGCACGCCTACGGAGACCCACCGCGCCGCCTTCGCGGACGCGATCGTGCGGCCGTACTGGCTGGACGCATTGCCGCCACGCGAGCCGTGGCCGCAGCTCGACGGGCCGGCCGAGGCCGACCTCTGCATCGTGGGCGGAGGCTTTACCGGCCTCTGGGCGGCCCTCCACGCGAAGGCCGATGACCCCGAGCGCGACGTCGTCGTGCTCGAGGCCGAGACGATCGGCTTCGGCGCGAGCGGCCGAAACGGCGGCTTCGCGCTCGGCTCGCTGACGCACGGCATCGAGAACGGCCTCGCGCGCTTCGCCGACGAGCTGCCGCAGCTCGAGCGTCTCGGCCACGAGAACTTCCAGGGGTTCGTCGGCGACATCAATCGGCTCGGCATCGACTGCGGCCTCGAGCTGACCGGGGACTTGAGCGTCGCCCTCGAGCCGCACGAGGTCGACTGGGTGGCCGAGAGCGCGGAGCTGTTCGAGCGCTACGGCCACGAGCACGAAGTCTTCGATCGCGACGCAGCTCAGGCCGAGGTCGCCTCGCCGACGTACCTGGCGGGGATCTGGGACAAGACCGACGCCGCCCTCGTCGACCCGGGGCGGCTCGCAGCCGGCCTCGCGAACGCGGCGCTGGCCGCGGGCGTGCGTGTCCACGAGCGAACCCGCGCGACGAAGATCGCCGACGACGGCGCGGGCGTGCGCGTCCTCGCCCCGACCGGCCACGTCCGAGCCCGGCGCGTCCTCCTGGCGACGAGCGCCTACCCGCCGCTCCTGCGCGCGATTCGTCGCTACGTCGCGCCCGTCTACGACTACGCGCTGATGACGGAGCCCCTCTCCCCTGAGCAGCGCGGGTCGATCGGCTGGAAGCGGCGCCAGGGGATCGGCGACATGGCCAACCAGTTCCACTACTACCGGCTGACCGAAGATGACCGCATCCTCTGGGGCGGTTACGACGCGGTCTATCGCTACGGTGGGCCGGTGCGTGAGGAGCTCGACGACGACGACGCGACCTTCGCCAAGCTCGCGCAGCACTTCTTCACGACCTTCCCGCAGCTCGAGGGCGTGCGCTTCTCCCACCGCTGGGGCGGCGCCATCGACACGTGCGCGCGCTTCTCCGTGTTCTTCGGGACGGCGCACGGCGGTCGCGTCGCCTACGCGGTCGGCTACACGGGGCTCGGGGTCGTCTCGACGCGCTTCGGCGCCCGCGTCGCGCTCGAACTGCTCGACGGGCGCAAGACCGAGACTACGCGCCTCCGCTACGTCCGCACGAAGCCGGTCCCGTTCCCGCCGGAGCCGCTCCGCTCCGGTGTGATCCAGCTGACGCGGAACCGCCTGGACGCCGCCGACCGCAACGCCGGCCGCCGCGGGCTCTGGCTGCGGACGCTCGACCGGCTGGGGCTCGGGTTCGACAGCTAGGAGGCTTTGACGGAAACGTAGTCTGTGCCGCCGGGCCGCGCTGCTCGCCCCGAGGACTGCGTCCTCGGTCGCGCCCGTAGCCCATTCGCTACGGGCGCTCCCTGCGTCCTTGCCTCAGAACGACCATCGCACCCCGGCGACGAGCGACGTTTCGCCAAAGCCTCCTAGGCGAAGGCTTTCCGCCGCGCGGACGTCAAATGGGTGTTACGTTCGATACGAGAGAAGGAGTCAGCGGTGTCCAGACGCAACGATTCCGGGAGGCCTGGGGCGATCTTTGCAATCACGGGCGCCGCGGTCGCGCTAGCGGCGCTCGCCTTCGCCGTCGGCTGCACCGGCGACGAGCCGGCCGGGTCCGAGGAGCCCGCACCGCCGGTCTCAACGGCCGCCCCAGACACCGGGCCGCCAGCTCCACCTCCAGCGGACGAGCTGCCCGACCCGGTCGAGCAGACCCGCGCCGCCATCTTCTCCGCGGCGAGCGCGCAGGATTACGACGCGCTCGAGGCGGTCATCGACCCCGAGGTCTTCCTCTCCGACGCCGGTTTCGGCCTCGATCCTGTGCCGTACTGGCGCGATCGCGGAACGGAGCCGCTCGAGGCGATGAAGGTGCTGCTGGCCCTTCCTCACACGGTCAGCGAGACCAACGAGGGAACGCTCTACCAGTGGCCAAGGTTCACGGCCGACTCCGATCCGGAAGAGATGTCTGAGGCAGAGAGAGAGGCGCTGACGGCGCTGCTCGGCGAGGAGCGGCTGGAAGCCTCTTTCCTGGATGAGACGGGCTACGTCGCTCCTCGGCTCGGAATCCTCGCCGACGGAACCTGGTGGTTCCTCGTTCTCGAGCCGGCACCCTGACCGCCGGGCCGGTTAGGCTGCCGCCGTGGGGCTTACCGACTGGCTGCTCGCGCTGCACGTCTTGGCGGCGTTCTCGTGGGTCGCCGCCCTCGTTGTCTACACCGTGGTCATCGTGGCCGGCTGGCGGCTGACCGTCCCGAGCGACGTGGTGCGCATGTTCCGCGTCTCGCGCGTCGGCGACGCCCTCATCGCCGTCGGGATGCTAGGCACGATCATCTTCGGAATCTGGCTCGCGCTGGACGTCGACGGCTACCAGCTCTGGGACGGTTGGATCATCACGGCCTTGGTCCTCTGGCTCGTGGCCGGAGCGCTCGGCGGCCGGGAGGGCAAGGTCTACAACGCTGCGCGCGACCGTGCGGTGGCGCTGGTGAACGAGGGTCGAGACGCCCCGAGCCCCGAGCTGGGTGCCATGCTGCGCTCGCAGCGCGGCGTCGTCTTCCACGGCCTCATGGTCGTCGTCACCCTGGCCATCCTCGTGGTCATGATCTACAAGCCGGGGGCCTAGCCGATGCTTGCCGCAATCCGCCCGGACGACTGGAACTTCCCGCTCCTACTGCACGTGCTCGGCGCGTCGATCCTGCTCGGCGCCTTGATCGCAGCGGCGACGACGCAGCTTTTCGCCTGGGGGCGCCGGGCGCCCACCGACGTGGTTCCCTACGCGCGGCTCTCGTTCCGGACCCTGTTCTTCGTAGCGATCCCGGCCTGGTTCCTCATGCGGCTGGCGGCCGAATGGATCGCCGACAAGGAAGGCCTGACCGATCTCGATGAAGAACCCACCTGGCTCGGGATCGGCTACATCACGGCGGAGGGGGGCGGCATCCTCCTCCTGATCTCGGTCATCCTGGCCGGCATCGGAGCCCGCCGCCTGAGCCGGAGCAACGGCGAGCGGGGGGAGATTCTCGTCCGGATCGCGACGGTCCTCGCAGTGCTGCTCGTGATCGCCTACGTGATCGCGACGTGGGCGATGGCCGGGAAGCCGGACTAGCGCCAAGCTCCCGCTCGAGCCCTACCCCTAGAATCGAGGTATGGCCGACAGCTTCGGCGCACTCGGGGAGATCGAAGCCGGCGGGCGGACGCACGCGATCGCGCGGCTCGACGCGCTCGCGGGCGAGACCGACGTCGCCCGGCTCCCGTACACGCTCCGCGTCCTGCTCGAGAACGTCCTTCGGGCCGAGGCGCTCGGCCAGGGGAGCGAGGACGAGGTTCGCGCCGTCGCGGGGTGGGACGCGCAGGCCGACCCGAGTGCCGAGATCTCCTTCCGTCCCGCGCGCGTCCTCCTGCAGGACTTCACCGGCGTGCCGGCGATCGTCGACCTCGCGGCTATGCGCGAGGCGATGGTCGCGCTCGGCGGCAACGCGGCGGCGATCAACCCGCAAATCCCTGCCGAGCTCGTCATCGACCATTCCGTTCAGGTGGACGAGTTCGGCTCGCGGATCGCCATCTTCCGCAACACCGAGCGCGAGTTCGAGCGGAACCGCGAGCGCTACGCCTTCCTCCGCTGGGGCCAGAGCGCCTTCGACAACTTCAGCGTCGTGCCGCCGAACACCGGGATCGTCCACCAGGTGAACCTCGAGTACCTCGCCCGCGTAGTCGAGGCGCGCGAGGAAGGCGGCCGGCAGTTCGCGTTCCCGGACACGCTGATCGGCACCGACTCGCACACGACGATGGTCAACGGCCTCGGCGTGCTCGGCTGGGGCGTCGGCGGGATCGAGGCCGAGGCGGTGCTCCTCGGCGAGCCGGTCTCAATGCTCGTTCCGCAGGTCGTCGGCTTCCGGCTGTCTGGTCGGCTTCCCGAGGGGGCGACCGCGACCGACCTCGTGCTCGCGGTGACGCAGATCCTGCGGAACCTCGGCGTCGTCGGAAAGTTCGTGGAGTACTTCGGCCACGGCCTCGTCGGGCTGCCGCTGGCCGACCGAGCGACGATCGGGAACATGTCTCCCGAGTATGGCGCGACGTGCGGCTTCTTCCCGGTCGACGAGGAGACGCTCCGCTACCTGCGCCTCACCGGCCGCAGCGAGGAGCAGGTCGAGCTTGTGGAGGCCTACTGCCGCGCCCAGGGGCTCTTCCACGACCCCGCCGCGACGCCCGAGTACTCGGAGGTCGTCGAGCTCGACCTCGGCGACGTCGAGCCGAGCCTCGCCGGGCCGCGGCGGCCGCAGGATCGCGTGCCGCTGACGGAGGCGAAGACGTCGTTCCTCGAGTCGCTCTCGAGCTTCGGAGTCCCCTACAGCAACGGCTCCGAGGACCAGGCGATCGCCGACTCGTTCCCGGCCAGCGACCCTCCGGACTTCACCGAGCCGGGCCATCGGCCGTTCGCCGAAGAGGAGCCGGCCGCGGTCGCGGTGGAGGAGCGCGCCCCGGCCTCCGTCCCCGTCTCCATGGAAGGTGAGACGTTCGACCTGGAACACGGCTCCGTCGTCATCGCTGCGATCACGAGCTGCACCAACACCTCGAACCCGTCGGTCATGGTCGCGGCCGGGCTCCTGGCGAAGAACGCCGTCGAGCGCGGCCTCGCCCGCAAGCCCTGGGTCAAGTCGAGCCTCGCCCCGGGCTCCAAGGTCGTCACCGAGTACTACGACCAGGCCGGCCTCACGCCGTTCCTCGAGGAGCTCGGCTTCCACACGGTCGGCTACGGCTGCACGACCTGCATCGGGAACTCGGGGCCGCTCCCGGAGGAGATCTCGGGGGCGATCGACGACGGGGACCTCGTCGTCTGCTCCGTGCTCTCCGGCAACCGCAACTTCGAGGCGCGCATTCACCCCGAGGTGAAGGCGAACTACCTCGCCTCGCCCCCGCTGGTCGTCGCCTACGCGCTGGCGGGCAGAATCGACGTCGACCTGACGACGGAGCCGGTCGGCAACGACTCCGCGGGACGCGACGTCTTCCTCCGCGACCTCTGGCCAACGCCCGAGCAGGTGCGTGACACGATCGCCGAGGCGATCTCCGAGGACATGTTCCGGCGCACGTACGCCGACGTGTTCACCGGCGACGAGCACTGGGCCGCGCTGCCCGTGCCCGAGGGCGACCTCTTCGCGTGGGACCAGGACTCGACCTACGTCCGGCTTCCGCCCTACTTCGAGGGCATGTCGGCGGAGCCTGGAACCGTGGAGGACATCGAGGGCGCACGCTGCCTCGTCATGGTCGGCGACAGCGTCACGACCGACCACATCTCGCCCGCGGGCGCGATCAAGCCCGAAAGCCCGGCGGGGCAGTACCTCATCGAGCGCGGCGTCGAGCGCAAGGACTTCAACTCCTACGGCTCACGGCGCGGGAACCACGAGGTGATGGTGCGCGGCACGTTCGCGAACGTGCGGCTGCGCAACCTGATCGTGCCCGGCAGCGAGGGCACCTGGACCGCGCACCTGCCCGACGGCGAGGAGATGACCATCTTCCACGCCGCCGAGCGCTACCGGGCCGAAGGCGTCCCGACGGTCGTTCTCGCCGGCAAGGAGTACGGCTCGGGCTCGTCCCGCGACTGGGCGGCCAAGGGGCCGAACCTGCTCGGCGTCCGCGCCGTCATCGCCGAGAGCTACGAGCGCATCCACCGCTCGAACTTGATCGGGATGGGCATCGTGCCGCTCCAGTACCCGGACGGCGAGAGCGCCGAGTCGCTCGGCATCACCGGCCGCGAGACGTTCGCCGTCGAGGGCCTCGCCAACGGCGAGGCGAGCGAGGCGACCGTGACGGCGACGCCTGACGAGGGCGGCGAGCCGGTCGTCTTCACGGCCCGCGTGCGGCTGGACACGCCCCGCGAGCGGGACTACCTCCGCCACGGCGGGATCCTGCTCTACGCGCTTCGCAAGATCCCCGCCGGCTAGGAGGGTTCGGCGGAATGTCGCTCGGCGGCACAGCTGATATTTCGCCGAACCCTCCTAATCGGCGAAGCGGTACCCGCGGACGTAGTCGACGACGAACTCCTTCGGATACGGAGTGCCGTCCTGCTCCCCGGGAAACTCGTAGATCCCGAGCATGAGCTGCATCGGATAGGCCGGTGACTGAGAAACGGTCCTCACGTGCCCCCCGTCGACGAAGAAGGCGACCTGGCCGGGCGTCCAGTCGGCCCGGTAGACGTGGAACTCGCGCGCGTCGATCGCGATCGTCTCCGCCGAGAAGTCATCGACGATGTCCGGGTCGGTGAAGGGGTGCACGCACGTTCCGACCGCCGCCTCGTCGGGGCGCATGTCGCGGCCGAAGATCTCGCAGACGGAGATCTCCGCCGACCGCGAGGGCTCATCCTCGTAGCCGATCAGCCAGAGGGCGACCATCGAGCGCGGGTCGTCGAGCGCCTTCGCCCGCAGCTCGATCCGGCCGTAGAGAGGCGTGTAGGCGGGCATTCTGCTGCCCCTCGCGGACGACCGCAGCCGGGTTGAAGCGGTGCTGCCCAAGGCCGCTCCCGAGCGGGCCGGCAAAGACCCCGGTCTGCAGCGAGGAAACCCTGATGTCTCCGTCGAGCTCCGGGCACCACGGCTCCTGGTCTTCCTCGATCACGAGCCGTAGGCAGCCGCCTTCGACCCGGTAGCGCGGCGGAACGCTCCCGCGTGCTCCAGTGCGCCAGGTAGTAGGGGGATCTACTTGCCCAGGTCGAGGGACCCCTCGTCGAACGTGTCCTCGAACTCCAGCTCGTACGGGTCGATCTCCATGCGGGCGATCCGGCCCTCGCGCACCGTGTAGACGTGACGTAGGCGTTGGTCCGCGAGGAGCTCGCCCTCCCGCGTGCGCACGACCTGATGCACGGCGACCGCGATGCGCCCGTCCTCCTCCGAGAATCCTTCCGGCTCGACGTGCGGGTCGATCGTCTCGAACTGGCGCTCCCAGTACGCGCGCACCTCGTCGTGACCGTGCACGCGGCCGCCGTCGATCGCGTTCGGCCAGTCGACGTCCGGGTGCATGAGCGCGAGCGCTCCGTCGAGATCGCGGGCGTTGAAGGCCGCGTAGGCCCGGCGGAGGAGCTCCTCGCTCACGCCGGCAACGCTACCCGTACTCTCTCCGGCGATGGGCGAGATTCACGGCTCCGCGGCGCGCGGGTTCGCCCTGGCGACCCAGGCCTACGAGGAGGGCCGGCCGACCTACCCGGCCAAGGCGGCCGAACGGCTCGAGCGTGAGCTCCATCTCAAGCCCGGGCGGGTCGTGCTCGATCTCGCCGCGGGGACCGGGAAGCTGACGGCGCTCCTGGTCGGCACCGGGGCAGCCGTGGCCGCCGTCGAGCCGGTCGCCGAGATGCGGGCGGCGCTGGAGCGGGCGCTCCCAGGCGTGGCGGCATACCCCGGGACGGCGGAGGCGATCCCGCTCGCCGACGCCTCAGTCGACGCCGTCACGGTCGGCCAGGCCTTCCACTGGTTCCGCGGCGAGGCGGCGCTGGCCGAGATCCACCGCGTCCTCCGCGAGAACGGCGGCCTGGGGCTCGTCTGGAACGTCCGCGACACGAGCGTCCCGTGGGTGGCGCGCCTGACGGAGATCATGGAGCCCCATCGGCACGGCGCGCCTGCGTACCGCACCGGAGCCTGGCGCGAGGCCTTCGCGCGAACGCCGCTCTTCGAGCCGCTCCGGGAGGCGGAGGTCGCCCACGTCCACCACCTGACGCCGGACGGCGTCCTGGCCCGCGTCTCCTCGGTCAGTTTCGTCGCCGCTCTCCCCGCGGCCGAGCGCGAGCGCGTCCTCGGGGAGGTGCGAGAGCTCCTCGCGACGGATCCGGACCTCCGCGACCGCGCGCAGATCGAGCTGCCCTACCGGACCCAGATCTTCTGGACTAGGAGGCGGTCTCCCGGCGCCTGACGACCTTCAGGCCCCACGCCTTGCCGGTCGCAAAGAGCTCGTCGGGATCGACTTCTCCGACCCAGCCGAGGAAGTGGCGCTCGGGCTCGTCGTCGGTCGAGCCGTAGACGGCCGGCCGCCCCGGCTCCTCGTCGGGAGCGGCTCCGCGCTCGGCGCGCTCGAGCTCGGCGAAGCGCTCTTCGGCGGCCGGCCCTTCGGCATATCCCTTGCCCACGCTTGGAGGTTAGACGTCTGGCCGGCGCCAGGCGCACTCACGGATGACGCCTGCGACGCTACGCCGGATCGTCGCGCTCGCCCTCGTGCGTACGGTTTGAGTACGCCCTGCGGGCGATCGCGGCGCCCGGCTTGGTCGCAACCGCCCCCGCGAGCACGCCTGACACCGGCCAGACGTCTACGCCCGCGGGGCCTGCTGTGACCACTCGGTGAGCGAGTACCAGTACGTCTCCTGCAGCGCCGCGGCGACCCGCGGGTCCGTGTGGTGCGGGTTGAAGACGTTGTGCTCGAGGTCGGCGCAGATGGCGACGGCCTCCAGCGGGATGTCCGGGAGGTTGACGATCACCTCTGCGGGCAGGCGCGCTTCGCCGAGCGTGTAGTGCTTGAAGTGCAGGTCGGGCGCGACCTCGAGGAGGAGGGGCCAGTCGGGACAGCTGCGCGCCGTGCTGCTCATTGCGCTTCGATTCGTGCTTCGGCACGAGAGGCCTTCTCCACGAGGTCCGCGAGCGCGTGGATGAAGGCCGGGTCGGCGTTCAGGGACTCGATCCGGTCGAGCTCGAGGCCGAGCTCGGCTGCCTTCTCGCGAGCCTCCACGTCGAGGTCCCAGAGGATCTCGAGGTGGTCGCTCACGAAGCCGACGGGTGCGACGAGCACCTCGCGAACGCCGGCTTGCTGGAGTCGCTCGAGCTCTTCGAGGATGTCGGGGCCGAGCCACGGCTCGCCCGTGGGGCTCTCGCTCTGGAAGGCGAACGACCAGTCGGCGATCCCCGCCCGCTCTGCGACGAGCTGCGACGTCTCGAGCAGCTGGTCGCGGTACGGATCGCTGTCGGCAAGGATCCGGGCGGGAAGGCTGTGCGCGGTGAAGACGAGGTGCGCGCCGGTACCGCCGACACGCTCGGCCAGGAGCTCGATGTACGGCTCGTGGTCGTGCCAGCTCTCCACGAAGGCAAGCTCGGCGCGTCCGTCGAGGGCCTCCTCGAGGCGGTCTCGGTAGCCGCCGATCGAGATGCCGGAGTAATGCGGGGCGAGCACGAGGCCGACCAGTCGCTTGGCGCCATTCGCCAGCGCGAGTTCGACCGCCTCGGGGATTCGCGGGTGCCAGTGCTTCATGCCGACGTACACGGGGAGCCCGGCTGCCTCCTCGAGGGCTGCCCGTTGGGCCTCGGTGATCCGGTTCAGGGGTGAGGTGCCGCCGATCCGGCGGTAGCGCTCCACCAGCTCGTCGACGGCCTCCTGCCGGACCGGCCGCCCGCCGCGGATGTCGGCGAAGTAAGCCGGAATGTCCTCGGGGCGCTCGGGGCTGCCGTAGGCCATGAGGATGACCGCCGCGTTGTTGCCTCCCGACGTCAAGCGGTTACTTCGACGGAGGTGCGCTCGCGGACGAGCTCGACGAGCCGGCCGAGATCGTCCGGATCGGTGTCCGGGAGGACACCGTGTCCAAGGTTGAAGATATGCCCACGCCGGCCGGCGACCGCGTCCAGGACGCGGACGGCCGCCAGCTCGGTGCGCTCCCACGGGCCGAGAAGGACTGCGGGGTCGAGGTTGCCCTGGACGCCGCGACCTGAGCCGAGCGAGTCCCAGCAGCGGTCGATCGGCACGCGCCAGTCGAGGCCGATCACATCTCCGCCGACGGTCTTCATGTCGCGGAGCAGGTGCGTCGTCCCCGTTCCGAAGTGGATTGTCGGAGCGTCGACGGCGCCGAGGACGCGCGCGGAGTAGGGAGCGACGAACTCCTGGTAGTCGGCGGCCGAGAGCGCCCCGACCCAGGAGTCGAAAAGCTGGATGACGTCCGCACCGGCCGAGACCTGCGCCCGCAAATAGGCGGCGAAGGTGTCCGCGAGCTTGTCCATGAGCGCGTGCCAGACCTCGGGCGAGCCGTACATGCAGGCTTTCGTGCGCACGAAGTCGCGCGTCGGTCTGCCCTCGACGAGGTAGCCCGCCACCGTGAACGGGCCGCCGGCGAAGCCGATCACCGCCCTGTCGTCGCGCAGCTCCTCGCGGACGAGCCGAACGGTCTCGAGGACGAACGGCACCGCCTCCTCCGGCTCCGTGACGCGCAGGCGCTCGACGTCGGCGGCGCTCGTGATCGGCTCCCGCACGACGGGGCCCACGGCCTCGACGAGCTCGACGTCGATCCCCATCCCAACGACGGGAAGCATGATGTCGGCGAAGAGCACTGCGCCGTCCACGCCGTAACGCCGCACCGGCTGAAGCGTGACCTCGGCGCAGAGCTCCGGATCCCGGCAGATCTCGAAGAGGTCGTGGCGCGTGCGGATCTCGCGGTACTCCGGCAGCGAACGCCCGGCCTGGCGCATGAACCAGACAGGGGTGCGCTCGACGTGCTCACGCAGGCACGCGCGCGTCAAAAGGGGCTGGGCCACGCCCCTAAATCTAGCCGCGGAACGCTCAGCCGCCGACTACCAAGGCGACGTGCGCGCCCTGGAGGTCGCGGGCGCGGACCCCGTCGAGGGGGCCGACCCGCTTGAGGCCGAGGTCACGTGCCAGACGCTGCGCCTCGGTCTTGAAGCCCGGCCGGAACATCACGACCGACCGCGGATAGTCGGTGCTGGCGGCGTTCCCGGTCGCGGCGATCAGGTAGTTGTGCCCGCGGACCTCCTCGGCCGCCTCGGACGCCGCGCCGCCGATCCCGTTGCCGTTCAGCACGAGCACCGAGGTCTCGTGTCGCGGGAGGACCGTCTTCACGTTCGGCTTGGCCTGCTCGCCCGCGCCGGGCTGCTGGCCCGAGGCCTCGAGCCGGCGCTGGACGGCCACCGTCGCGACCTTCGCCGGGTCGGTCGCCTTGCTCACCTCGTCGGAGAAGAACTTCCCGAAGAGCCAGATGCCGACGAACAGCAGGATAAGCAGCTCGACAGTGGCGACGGTGGCCGCGATGAACGCGGCGTTGCGCCAGGGAGATTGGGCTGGGAGGTCTGCGCGATGATCCACGGGCCGGTCTAGTTCGACCCGCGGTCGGCCTCTCCTTCTCTCTTTAGGACCCGAACGAAGCCTTGTGTCGGCGTCCTTGCATCGCACTCACCCAGGGCGCCGCGCCGACGAAGCGTCATTCTGGTTCGAGTTCCGAATGAACTCCCATGTCGCGGCGATTCCATCCTCGAAGGACGTCCGCGGCTCGAACCCGAGCTCCCGCTCCGCCAGCCCCGGATCGAGCACGCTCCGCTGGAGCTCGCCGAGCCGCGGCGGGTCGAAAGCGGGCTCGATCTCGACGCCCGATACCCGCCGGCAGACGTCGAAGAGGTCAAGAACTGAGGTCGCCACCCCGGTTCCGACGTTGAAGACGCCGGCAGGCCGCGCGAGCGCGACTATCGTGACCGCCGCGACGTCCCCGACATAGACGTAGTCACGCTGCTGCGAGCCGTCGCCGAAGATGTGCGGCGCCTCGCCGCGGGCCAGCCGTCCCAGGAAGATGGCGACCACGCCTGCCTCGCCGTGCGGGTCCTGCCGAGGCCCGAAGACGTTGCCGTACCGGAGCGACGTGTGCTCGCTCCCGTACAGGCGGTTGTAGGTGGCGAGGTACTCCTCGCCGGCGAGCTTGGACGTCCCGTACTGGGAGAGCGGCGCCCGCTCTGAGGCCTCGGTGGCCGGCTCCTCGCACTCGCCGTACGCGGCGCCCCCAGTCGAGGAGAAGACGATCCGTGTCCCGTGCTCGCGCGCCGCCTCGAGCAACCTGATCGTCCCGAGGACGTTCACCTCGGCGTCGAAGTCGGGGCGGGCGACGGAGACGCGCACGTCGGCCTGGGCGGCGAGGTGCAGGCATGCCTCCGGTCTTGCCTCGGCGAAGACCGAGTTGACCGCCTCGGCGTCGCGGATGTCGGCGACGACGAGCTCCGCGCCCGGGTTCACGTTCTCGCGCTTCCCGTGCGAGAGATCGTCGAGGACGACGACGTCGTCGCCGCGGGCGACCAGGCCGTCGACCACGTGCGAGCCGATGAAGCCCGCGCCCCCTGTGACGATCACCCGCACCGGCGTATCCTACGGCGCTCTCATGTTCGTGACGTTCGAAGGCGTGGACGGATCGGGGAAGTCGACCCAGGCGCGGCTCCTCGCCGAATGGCTCCGCTCCCAGGGCAGAGAAGTCGTGCTGACGCGCGAGCCGGGCGGCACATCGGTGGGAGAGGAGATCCGCGAGCTCTTGCTCCACGGCGAGAGCATGGCGCCCTGGACGGAGGCGGCCCTCTTCGCAGCCGCCCGCGCGCAGCTCGTGGACGAGGTGATCCGGCCGGCGCTCTCGCGCGGGGCCGACGTGGTCTCCGACCGCTATCTCGACTCCTCGCTTGCCTACCAGGGCGTGGCCCGCGGCCTCGGCGTCGAGCGCGTGCTCGAGCTCAACCTCCTCGCGACGAGTGGGCTCCTGCCGGATCGAACCTTCCTGCTCACGCTCCCGCCGGAAGACGCCGAGGCACGGCGCGCCGACTGGCCGGACCGCATCGAGCAGGAGGGCCAGGCCTTCGCCGAGGAGGTTGACCGGGCCTACCGCGAGATCGCCCGCGTGTTCGCGAAGCGGGTGGCCGTGGTCGACGGCGGCGGGAACCCCGAAGATATCGCCGAGACCGTCCGTGGACAGCTTCGAGACCTTCCCTGAGCAGGACGAGGCGAAGCGCCTCCTCCGCGCCGCCGTGGCCGAGGGCGCGGCGCACGCCTACCTCTTCCACGGCCCGCGCGGCGTCGGGAAGGGTCGAGCCGCTTTCGCCTTCGCGGCGGAGTTGCTCGGCGACCCCGACCGGGTCGCGCGGGGGATCCACCCGGACCTCTACGTGCTCGAACCGCTCGGCGACCAGATCCGGATCGACCCCATCCGCGACCTCCGCCGTGACCTCCACATGCGCCCGTTCGAGGCCGAGCGCCGCGTCTACCTCGTCCTACGGGCCGACCTCATGAACGAGGACGCCGCCGACGCGCTCCTCAAGGATCTCGAGGAGCCGCCGCCGTACGCGGTGATCGTGCTCGTCGCGGACGAGCTGGGGCTGCTCCCGCCCACCATTCGCTCGCGCTGTCAGCCGGTGCCGTTCCGGCGGCTCTCACAGCGCGCGATCAAGGCGTACCTCTCCTCGCGCGGCCTCGAAGGCGAGCCGCTCGACGCGCTCGCTCGGGTCGCCGCCGGCCGCCTCGACCGGGCGGAGCGTCTCCTCGACCTGGATGCCGGCGAGCGGCGCGCCGACCTGATCGACCTCGCGCGCTCCGTCTACCTCGACCCGGGCTTCGACCCGGGCAGGGCGTCCAAGGTGGTCACGGACCTCGCCCACGAGCGCGGCGCGCGGGTGAAGGCCGTGGTCGAGAAGGAGCCTCTCCCCTCGGAGACTGCCCGCGAGACCGAGCAGCGCGGCAAGCGCGCGGGCCGGGGCGCCGAACGCGAGGAGGTCCTCGACGCGCTCGACCTCCTCACGGGCTGGTATCGGGACCTGATGGTGGTCGCCGCCGGAGCCGAGGGGGCGGTCCTCAACTCCGACAGGCTCGCCGAGCTCTCGGCCGACGGGCTGCCCGAGCGAGGCCCTGCGGCCGAGCGGGCTGCCGCGACCGTGCGGGACGTTTGGCGCTCCTTCGAGTTCAACGTCCAGCCGGGGCTCTCGCTCGAGGCGCTGTTCGTCCGCCTCCGGCGCGAGCTCGGAGGCACACTTCCGCCATGACAATCGCCGTGGGGGTGGTGTTCTCGCCCGGGGGGAAGGTCTACTCCTTCGATGCCGGCGGGCTCGAGCTGGCGTGGAACGAGAAGGTCGTCTGCCAGACTTCCCGCGGCCAGGAGCTCGGACGTGTCGTAAAGGCGAACCACGAGCTCGAGCCCGGCACAGCGCCGAGCACGCCGCTGAAGAAGGTAGTCCGGCGGGCAACCGAGGTCGACCTCGAGACCGTGGCGTCGAACCGTGAAGAAGCCGCCCGCGCGATGCGCGTCTTCCGGGAGGTGGTGAAGCAGCAGGACGTCGAGCTCAAGCCGGTCGCGGCCGAGCTCGTCTTCGACGGGTCGCGCATCGTCTTCACCTACCAAGCCGAGCAGCGGCCCGATTCATCGAGGCTGCAGTCGGCGCTCCGCGAGCGCCTGCACCGGCGCGTGGAGCTGCGCCCTGTGGGCCCGCGCGAGTGCGCGCGCCTCTGCGGCGACCACGGCCTGTGCGGCGGCGGGCAATGCTCGCGGCGCTACCCGACGCACGAGCAGCCGATCACGCTGCGAATGGCGAAGGACCAGGACCTGCCGATGAGCTCCGGCCGCATCACCGGGCTCTGCGGTCGTCTCCGTTGTTGCCTGGCGTTCGAGCACCCGCTCTACAAGAGCTTCCGCGACCGGGCGCCGCGCGTCGGCCGACGCGTCGAGACCCCGCACGGCGAAGGCCTCGTGACCGGCTACAAGGTGCTGGAAGACGCGTGCACGGTCGAGTTCGAGGAGGGGAAGACCGGGCTCGACATCGCCATCGACGAATGCCGCGAGGTGGCGTGAGCTCGCAGGAGGGCATCGAGGGCCGTCTCGCCGAGTACCGCAATCTCCGGCGCGACCTCGAGCGGGTCATTCTCCCGCTGGCCACGTCGGTCGACGGCAGGCGCTTCAGCTACCAGGCCTCGCTGCACGACCTCCCTTTCCAGGCCGGCGGGTACGTCGTGCTCGAGAACGGGATCGAGCCCAGGCTCGGCCAGGTGATCACGCTCGAGGCGGCGAGCCGGGAGGGGCCGGAGCTCTCGGTCTCGCTCGGCGATGACCTCTCGGCCCACAACCGCATGGTCCTGCGCTTTGCGCAGGGCGAGGGAGTCCTGCTCGAGGGCGACGGAGCGCCCTTCCACGACGTGGCCGCCCGCCCGGCCGAGCCGGACGAGGTTGTGTTCTGGCTCGAGCGAACACGCCCTCGGCGGGCCGGGCTCGAGGTCGGCGAGCTCGTCCTCGCGCCGGGCGTCCCCTTCTCGCTCGACGCGGGCGGGTTCGACCGGCACACCTTCCTCTGTGGCCAGTCGGGCTCCGGGAAGACCTACTCGCTCGGGCTAGTCCTCGAGCGGCTGCTTCTCGAGACCGACCTCCGCGTCGTCATCCTCGATCCCAATTCGGACTTCGTCCGTCTCGGCACCGTGCGTAGAGGCGCCGACGGCGGTCTCGCCTCGCGGTACGACAAGGTTGCGGCCGGCGTCGCCGTCCGCTCGGTGGACGGGGCGGCGCCGCTGCAGGTGGCGTTTCCCGAGCTCGCTCCCGCCGCTCAGGCGGCCGTCTTGCGGCTCGATCCGATCGAGGACCGCGAGGAGTACGCCGTTCTCACGTCCGCTCTCGAGCGGTGGCAGCCTGCGGTGCTCGCCGAGCTCGCGCAATCCGACTCACCGGATGCCCGCCGGCTGCTCATGCGGGCCCAGAACCTCGGCGTCCTCGGCTGGACGGTCTGGTCGGCCGGCAGGGAGGGCTCGATCCTCGAGGACCTGACCGACCAGAGCATCCGCTGCCTCGTCGTCGACCTGGGCTCGCTCGGCACCCGCGAGGAGCAGGCGCTCGTCGCCGAGTCCGTGCTCGCCCGCCTCTGGGAGCGCCGCTCCGACCGGACGCCGCTGCTGGTCGTCATCGACGAGGCGCACAACGTCTGTCCCTCGGAGCCCGAGGACCCGCTCACCGCGCTCGCCACCGAGCACGCCGTCCGTATCGCCGGCGAGGGCCGCAAATTCGGCCTCTATCTCCTCGTCTCCACCCAGCGGCCCCAGAAGGTGCACGAGAACGTGCTCAGCCAGTGCGACAACCTGCTCCTGATGCGCATGAACTCGGCCGCGGACCTCGGCTTCGTCGGCGACGTCTTCTCGTTCGTGCCGCAGAGCCTCCTCGAACGCGCGACGACGTTCCGCCAAGGCGAGTCGCTCGCCGCCGGGAAGATCTCGCCGCATCCGGCGCTCCTCCGTTTCGGCGCCCGCATTAGCGAGGAAGGCGGGGGCGACGTCCCCGCCGACTGGGCCGAAGTGCGTTAGCCCGCGCCGGTTTCGCGGCCCGTCTGGCGCATGCGCGCGACGGCGTTCTCGTATGACGTCGCGAGGCGCAGCTCGATGCGGGCGAGCTTGGTCCGCGCGTCCCGGACCCGCTCGAGGGCCAGGTCCAGCTCGTCGAGGGCCTCGTCGAGCAACTCGAACTGCTGGTCGGCCGGAAGGTCGGCGCCGTACCGCTCCGCGAGCGCCTGGAGGCTCTGCTGCACCTCGGCGAGTAGCTGGGGAAGCGGCGGATCCCCGCCGAGCTCTTCGCCGAAGAGGACGCGCCGCGGGGCGTCGGGCTGCTCGGTGCTCACGGGTCCCAGGCTACCGGTCAGCCGGAGAGGTCCTGCTTGGACCGCGCAACCGGAACGTCCGAGAGATAGCCCCGGAGCTCGATCTCGGTCGGTTGCGGCGCGGGCGGTCGCACTCTGCGGGTCGTCGGGCTCGCGACGACGTCGAAGGAGTCCACAGGCCGACCGTCGACGTAGACGTCGACGCGATCCACGTTCGTGGCCTCCACCGTGAGCGAGAGATCGCCGTCGTCCTCCTGCGCTACCTCGAACCGCAGCCGGTGCACCGGAGCCCCTTTCAGCAGCGATGCCGCCTTCTCGATGAGGTCGCGGTTGCCGTGGAGCACGTCGTCGCGAGTCATGAAGTGGCGCTCGTCGGGCTTCACTCCGAGATCCTCGAGCGGGGCGCCGTCGAGCGCGCCGACGCGGAGCGTGCGCCTGACGGAGACCCGCATTCCCGCTCCCTGCGGCAGAGCCCGGAACGGGTTGGGAGCGGGCGGATTGCGCGGGTGCGGCGCGTCCATGAGCCGCCGGAGCAGCTCGTGGGTCCACACGTTGGCTCCTCCGGCCCCGGTGTTGTCGGCGATCCCGAGGATCGTCCCGACGCCGTGATCCTGAAAGCCCGCGGCGAACATGTCCGTAGCCGAGTAGCAGAGCGCGTCCGTGATCAGGACCACAGGCCCCTGGTAGACCTGCCCCAGTCGGTTGGCCGACTCGGTGTCGGTGATCGAAACAGCCTGCGAGTAATCGGCGCCGGTGGTCACGGCCTGGCTCAGCGACGGAATCCACGGTCCGAGGTCGAAGGTCGGATCGAACGGCGACGGGCTGTGGCGCTCGCAGAGGTCGAGCATCAGCGACGTCGTGATGAACTGCGCCGGCAAGGGTCGGATCGGTCGCGGTGTCATCACCTGCAGAAGGCGCTCGGCCGCGTAGATGAGCCCGCCGCCGTTTCCCCGCACGTCGACGATTAGCCCCTCGGGGGAGAGCAGGGACACGAGCCGGCAGAACTCGGCCACGAACGCGTCGGCGTCGCGAACGTTGAAGGTGAAGATCCGGACGTAGGCGAACCTTCCGGAGGCCGTGTCGAGGTCGCGGGCGCGAAACACGGTCGGCATGGACGTTGGCTCATCCTCTTCGCCGACGGCTTCGGGCTCGGCGGACTCCTCGGTCGCCTGCTCGAGCCTGAACGCCTCGCGGGCATACAGCACCTTCTTCGCCTGGTTGACGGCGTCTGTCTGGAGGTCGAGGCCGAGCGCCGCCGCGTCGGCGATGTCCGCCTGGGCATCGGGATCGACGGTCGCGCTCGGCGGCGGAGCCCACACGAGCCAGTCGAACCGGCTCTCGCGCACGACGCCGTCGAGCCCTCGATACGTGACGTCCACCCAGTCCTCGTCCGGCGGGAGCGAGCGCACGAGCGGCCGGATGGTCAAGGCGTCGAGACCGCGGGCCAGCGCGGCCGCCTTGTTGCTGCCCGCCTGCACCTGGGCGTTCGCCTCGACCGCACGGGCGACCGGCACGCCGTTCCAGTGCAGCACCTCGACCTCGGGCACGAACGTGGGGTGCTCGAAGCTCTCCAGCATCCGCGTGACGACGTAACGGCGTTCCTCGCCCTCGTAGTACTCCTCGACGAGGAACGGCAGGAATGCGGTGAGGTCCCGGTAGGGCGCGGGCAGCAGGTAGTTCGTGTGCAGGTCGCGGAGCGAGGTGAAGACGGAGGTCATCTCCCGGTGGAAGTCGAGGTCGCTCATTCCTGCGCCGTCTGGCTGCTCTAGCTGGTAGCGGAGGAGGCGAAGCCGCTGGATCGGCTCCACGGCGTGCATGGCCCGCTTGAGCTCGAGATGCACGTAGGCGTCGTCCAGGAGCTCGACGGCCTGGTCGACCAGGAGCTGCCGGTCTGCGGTCGGAAGCGCCGAGGAGCGCCGATCGAGGAAGTCGGCCAGACGCACCGGCCCTTCCGTTCCTTCGGCGGCGGGGACGTCGGCGCTGGCGATGGGAGCTGCTGTCGACTCGCGCGGCAGCTCTCCGTAGAGGGGCGGCAGCTCCCGAAGGACGAACTCGGGCAGGTTCGGAGAGGCGGCCAGCCGGTCGAAAAACTCGTTGTCGTCGACGACCGTGAGCGGATCCAGGTCCAGCGGCTCGACCACCTGCGACAGGGGCTCGGCGCCCAGGAGGAAATCCGGAAATACCGGGAAGGCTCCCGTGGCGGCGCCCTCGAACGGGAGCTGCGGTCGAGGCGAGAATCCGAGCGCGGGCTCGTGGTCGAGCTCGAGGAACCACGTCCCCGGCTCCGTGGCGCTGCCGGTCCCGAGCATGGCCATGGCGCCCGGATCGTCCATCTGCGCGGCCAGCTCCGGGAGGCGGCGCATCCCGTCCGCGAGGTGCTCGCGGGCATCGGAGAGCGAGAGCGCGCCCACGATCGGGTCGGCGAGGGCGTCCGCGAGGTCCAGCAGCCGGCTCGAGCTTCCCACCTTGAGCGTCTCACCGTCCTTGCCGAGGCGTTGCATCAACTGCGTCTGTCCGTAGCGGGCCTGGCCGTCGATCACCACCAGCGTGATGCTGGTCTCCCGCGCGTCCAGCAGGTGCCGGTAGGCGTCGCCGCCCCGGTCGTCGACCACGATGAGGTCGGCACGCTTGCCCGCCTCGATGGAGCCCACGTGCGCGTCCCACTTGAGGATCCGGGCCGCGTTGCTGGAGCCCATGGCGACGATGTCCCGCTCGGCCAGGTCCGCACCGACCTCCTGGGCGACCAGCCAAGCGACCTTCAGCTCGCCGAGGAGGTTCTTGCTCCCCGACGGCGACCAGTCGGACCCGATGCCGATCAGCACCCTCTCCTCCGCGGCCCTGGCGATGTCGGCCGTGGCGCCGTAGAGGATCAGGTTGCTGAGGGGTGACCAGATCATGTTCCCCCCGCGCGACCGCAGGGTTGCGAAGTCGCGGCCGCGGAGGCCCGCGCAGTGGATGCCGGCCAGCGCGTCGGTGATGGCCCACTTGCGATCGTCGATGCGCAGGGCGCGGTAGTGGGCGCGGGCCGCGTCGTCCACGCCCTCGCTCAGGTGCAAGAGCAGGCACGTGCTCGCCTCGAGCCGCTCGAGGAAGCCGGCGGCATGCGTCGCCTCGACGTCCGCGACACGGGTGTCCGCTGCGGGCAGGTCATCCACCCCCGGCTGCTCGACGTTGCGGACCAGCCCGCGGTAGAAGCGCCGGATCCCGGCGTTGGAGAAGAGCGCCACGCCCTGGCTCGAGGTCACGCCTCCGAGGAGGCATTTCACCTCCACGTAGCGCACGACAGCCTCGATGTAGCCGGCGACGCGCCCGAGAACCGCCATCGGCCCGGAGATCCGGGCGCGGTAGTCGCGGTTGCCCCCGCCCCACTGGCCGCGATTGGAATACCGCCGTGTCACCTGCCAGATCGGGAGCACGTTGTACGGGAGGTGGTTGTGGAGCTCGATCAGCCCCGGATAGATCGTTCCTCCCGTGCGGACGAGCGGGGCGTCGTCGAATCCTTCCGGCGCCGGGCGATCGGCTTCCTGCACGGCGGCGATACGGTCGCCTTCGACGTACACGCGTCCGGCGTCGAACACGTCGAAGTCGGCGTTCATCGTGACGACGCGACCGTCCAGGACGTAGCTGCTCGGCTCGTCCGGCATCAGCTCATCCGTTCGACTGCGCGCTGCTCGCTGAATGAGAGCGCGGCCGGGGGGAGCGCCGCGGTCCAGGCGGGCATGACCAGGTTGTAGTAGTCGGAGGAGGCGCGTCCGTCGACGAGGGCTCGCTGCGCACGGTCGCCGCTGCTCGCCTGCCAGCGGAGGGTCCCGAAGGGCAGGTCGCTGCGGGCGATCTGCTCCCGTTCGCCGTCATAGCTGAAGCTCGGGCTGGAGACGTCCTTCGTGTAGCTGAGGTTCCTCAGCCCCCCGAGGGCGTCTCGCCACGAGCTCGTCCACGCCGAGCGGCGATAGGCGGCCATCTCGACCACGGGCGTCCCGCCCAGGCTCAGCCGGGCGACCTGCCGCTGTGCGTTCGAACCGACCGCTACGACGACCCGCGGCTGAATCCGGCGGATCGCCTCACGGCAGAGGGCGACGACCTTCGGGTCGTCGACCGCCCGGCGCACCCGGTCGGTGTCCTCTCCGATCGTGTCGACGGGGAGGGTTCGAAGGATCCCGTAGTTGCGGGTGAGCCCTGCCGCTCGCAGGAACGCCTGCAGGTGCTGCCCCTCGTCGCCGGTGAGCGCGCGGCCGGTGAAGAGATCGTCGTGCGAGCCCTGATCGGCCAGGACGAGGAGCGCCGGCTGGTCCAGGCGGCCCCTGTAGACGGGCCCATGCCCGTACGACGGATGGTGGCGCAGGCCGAAGGTCGTGAAGTCGGGCCAGGGGAACGCCGAGTAGCCGCCCTGCAGGAGCCGGCCGATCGTGACCCCCGGGCCGGAGTCGAACTCCTGGTAGTCCTCCCGCGGCGGCTCGTACGGAAGGTCGCCGGGCTCGTCGTCATAGCCCTCCATGGAGCCCGCCACCGATCCGACGTAGAGGATGTCATCGCCGCGGCCGTCGTAGCTGCCTTCGGCCGAGAAGAGCTGGATCGCCGTCTGGTCGTCCTTCCGGTTGCTGGACGTGCCTCCCCGCCCAAGACGCCAGGCTGTGCCGTACGGAAGATCACGAAACGGGATCGGCGCAGAGCGGTACAGGTAGGCGGCGGCGGGCTGCCGGTCGCCGTCTGGGTCGGGAGCGAGCCACGTGGGGTCGTCACTCGACCACCGCTCGATCTGCCGGATCGCCCTCTTGAAGTCCTCGATGATCGCGGTCGAGGCACCGCCGGTGGCGCCTCCGGGGTGAAGCACCCCTAGCAAGCGCAGGCGAGGCGAGATCGTGCCGGCGTCCGCTTCGTGCAAGTGGCCCGGGTCGGCGCTCCCGCCTCGCGACCTCACCCACGTGGCAAGCGACTCCTTCGCCGCGGTTCCGACCGCGATTGCGAGCTCGAGATCGTTGCGGGAGGCCGCGTAGTCGAAGATCCGGTTGCGATGAATCTTGATCGGCGAGTCCGCGTGCTGGGCGAGGGCGCGCTGGTCGTCGAAGTACTGGCCGAAGATCGGATAGACGAAGGTGTTGAGGAACAGGTACGAGCGCGTAATCCCGAGGTGGTTGAGGAGGTGCTGCATGCGGGCGCCGGTGCCGCCGGCGAACGACCTGTGCGCGAGCGACTCGTCCTGGGCTCCCTCCTGGCCGACGATCAGCACCTTCACCTGCTGGTCGCCGAGCCGACCGCGGTAGAACATCGGCCCGAAGTGCCAGCGGAACACCTCCCGGCCCGTGAAGGTCTTCCCGAGTCCCCGGTAGTTCGGCGTCTCCGCGAACAGTCGGAGCCAGCTCCGGTTCCTGGGCGGGCCCGGGTCGTGCTCCCAGGGGAAACCTCTGCCGACCCAGTATTCATCCCACACGGCCACGGCACCTTCTCTGGCTAGGCGGGGTGCCAAGCGGCGCGCTTCCGCGCCGAGGCCGCAGTAACGCTCTTCCTCGCTCGGATGCCAAGCCGCCTCCGGAGGAGTCCCTCGTTACCGCGGCCGAGGATGTCAGCCGGTTGCGGCGGAAGTCAAGGCGACGCCGTCCGCTGGGCGGCGGGTGCATCTGCAGCCGGGGGAAGCTCCATCGACGCACGCAGCGCGACGAGGGGCGTGTCGGGCACCGTCACGAAGCCGCGCGTCGGGCAGTCGAGGTCGAATGTGATCAGGAGCAGCACCGAGACAAACGCGGCCGCCAGGATGACCGTGACGACACCGCGGGAGAGGATCGCGAGATAGAGGGCGAGGAGCCCGAGCCCGAGCGCAGCCCCGAATCCACGACTCAGCGATCATGCGCTAGCGGTCGGACGAGCGTGGCGACAGTCAGGCTCGAGGTATTGCGGAGCTATACTCGAACCCGGCTTTCCAAGCCGTGCCGACGTAGCTCAGCTGGTAGAGCACTTCACTCGTAATGAAGGGGTCCCCGGTTCGAGTCCGGGCGTCGGCTCCTAAAAGTCCTGCAAAATAGCTACTTGTGTTGACTGGTCAGGAGACGAGTGAAGTGCTCCAATCCGGACCGACCGGTCGTTTTGGACGATTCTCAGCAGTTTCGCCTGGTCGCGCGACGCCTGGGGTGGGTTCACGAGAGGTCCACGCGCCGCCCCGATGTTGTCGGGAGGGCTTGCAGACTCAGCGATCCTAATCAGCGCCGGCTGAGACCCTCAGGAGTGTGCGGCGATTGCTTGAACCTCGACTTTGCATCCGAATGGGAGCGCGCCCGCCTGATAGGTCAGCCGCGCCGGAAGATTCGGCACCTCGGCGAAGACCTCTCGATAGGCGCCGTTGACGGTCTGGTAGTCCTCGATCTCTGCGAGCGCGACGTGCACCGTGACGAACTCGTCCAGGTTGAAACCGGCGGCCCTTGCGATGTTGCGGACGTTGGCGAAGGCCTGTCTGAACTCTTCCTCGACGGTGCCGGACCGATAGAGGCCGGTCTCCGGGTTGAGCGCGGGCTGGCCGGAGATGAAGCAGAACCTGTCGACGACGACCGCCGCCGAGAAGGGAAAGTCGCCGCGAGGAACACCGTTGCCGCTCGTGATGTAGGTGTGGCTCATTTGATCCCGCTCCTTTTAGCTGTCTGATCGCAGTTGCTTGCGCGCTCGTGAGCCTAGGCCCCAGTACTTGCTGGACTCGCCGCGTGTGGGTCCGGCGACCAGGGCGTGACCTGTGTCCAGGCGGAGGAGAAAGCGAACCACCGGTCCGCGCGTCTCGTGTCGGCCGGTGGCTCCGTACCGAAGACCCCGCCTCCGCCAGCGGGGTCCCCGGAACGTCAGTCGGAAGGTACGAAGACGACAGGCCATGCACCATCCGTTGGTCTCACGCGCGGGTGAGCCGCCGGCGACCTAACGCGCCTGCCTTCCGTCGCGGTAGGGGGCCAGGAACTCGCTCAGCGCCGCGATCATCTGCTCGGGGGCCTGCTCGGCGAGCCAGTGGCCGGTGCTGGGGATGACGAGCGTCTGCACGTCGTCGGCGATGGGCTTCAGCGTGTCCGCGGCCAGGGAGCCCCCGCTCTCCGCTCCGCCCATCGCCAGGACGGGCATCAGCAGCCGAATTGTCTTTCGCCGCTCGTCGTTCTGCATGGCAGTCGCGCCCAGCGCGCGGTAGAGCTGGAAGCTGCCGTGCAGCGCCTTGCGGCTGGACAGTCCGTCGATGTAGTACCGGACGGCGTAGCCGGGCAGCTTCGTCGTCCCGGCGGCGGCCGAGAACTCCGCGCCGAAGAAGATGTCCTCGCGTCCCCGGACGAGCTTCTCGTTCGTCTCTTTGAGCTGGTTGAACGGAATGTGCCAGAGGCTGTCGACGAGCCGGTCCGGGAGGATCAGCGGCAGCAGCGTGATGCCCGGGAGTGGCGCCTCGCCGAGGGCGACCCGCGCGACGCGGTCGGGGTGATCCGCGGCCAGGGCATAGCCGATCATCATTCCGGTGTCCACGCCGACCACGGCGAACTGCTCGTGGCCGAGAGTGTCCATCAGCCCGACAAGGTCGTTGGCGAGGGTGCGCGTGTCGTAGCCGTCCTCCGGCTTATCGGAGAGCCCCATGCCCCGCTGGTCGACAGCGATGACCTGGAAGTCCCGGGCCAGCGCGGGCATGATGAGGCGCCACGCGTACCACGTCTGGGGCCAGCCGTGGATCAGAAGCAGCGGCGGGCCGTCGCCGCCGATCACCGCGTGCAGGCGCACGTCACCGGACTTGACGTACCGGCTGGTGAACGTGTCGGTGAACCCGCTTGGGAGGCGCGGCGCCTGGGAGACGGAGCCGGGACCGTGCGCGACGGGCACCCGGTCGGCAGATGACTTGGAGGCGACTCCGAAGGCGTCGGCGCGCGCCGCCTCGCCGCGCTGCGGCTCGTGCGCGAGCAGGGCGCCGCCGACCACGGCCGCCGCGACGACCGGGCCGATGATGAAGGACCAAAGCTTCATGGCGATCTCCTTTGTAGGGCCTGATGGCCTGTGAGGCGTTTCCGTTGCCGGAAGGGTCGCGTGGCGAGCGATCGGTCGCCCCCTGGGACGCCCTGGTCCGGTCACTGGTGCGGGCACACGTGACCCGTCGTGGGCGAATCGCCCCGGATGCCGACGGATGCGATGGCGGCCGTCCCTACACGCTTGAGCGGCGCGGAAGCCGCCGTCGTCGTCGACGTCATGGTGCTCTTCTCGAGATGCAGCGGTTTAGCCCGTCAGGACCGCGGCTGCGTCCTCGGCGTCAACCTCGTCGACGAGGAGACGCGCTCCACCCGAGAGGTCGAATGGGTAGGCACCCCCGGCGTCGTCGGCAGCGATCACCGACGGAATCCCCGCAGCGGTGAGCGCCGTCTGGGCGAGCTCCGCCTCGCTTCGGCTGGGGTACACGCCGACGACGATCATCTGGCTACTCGGCCAGGCGCTCGTCGCGACAATCGACGGTGCTGATGTCGCGGTAGGCGACCGGGTGGTGGTAGAGGTCGAGCGCGAGATGCGGCTCGGCCGGGATCTCGAAGTACTCTCCCGCGCGCAGGTCACAGACGCAGATGACGGCCGCGTCCTCGCGGTCGCCTCGCACGCGGACGAGCGTCACGTCGACCCCGCCGGCGGAGGGCTGTGCGAGCTCAATTCGCGTCGGTGTCAAAACGTTGGTCATCGAAAATCGTCCTCCCGCGTCATTAGAAGGAGGGTCGCGCGCGGCAGGATCAGTCGCCTCCGTCGATGCCCCGGTCGAACCACTGGCGTCGCGATAGCGATCCCTCGGTCGGGCGAACCCGCTGCACCCTGGTCAGCTCGGAGGAGCTCCGCCCGCGCGTGCGGAGGCCCTGAGCCCCGTCTGCGAATGCGCACGGATCACCAACGGGCGCGGTCCAGCAGGGCGCAGACCGGGGGCTTCGCCTGGTGCGGTTGCCGACGAGACGACCAGGCCTCCTGGGGCCCCGCACACCACGACCATCAGGCCCCCTGCGAAGGAGTCGTCAATGAGCTCATCCTCGACCTGGCTGCCCAACCCGGGGGTCAGTCCCGGGTCCGTCTTCGGGCGCCCTAGAACCTCACGGCCGCGACTCGTCGGACGTCCCTCAGTTCGGCGGCTTCACGAGTGCGACGACCTCGCGTTTGAACGAGTTCGTCGGCGCCGCCGACCACCACGAGCCGCTCCTGCCGCCATCCGGGAGATGCCCGAACGGTAGGCGAGGGAAGCGCCAAAGGGCGCTCCCCTCAACTTGCTTGCCTAACGCCGCGCTGTGACCGGCGCGTCGTACTGCCGTTCCGGCGCCGCAGCGGTTGCGGACTCTTCCTGCCGCCTGAGCAGCGCGATGGAAGCGACAAGCACCCACGCGACGAACGGAAGGATGTTCATGTAGGCCACGGGGAAGACCAACCCGATCGCGACGAGGATCCCGAACCAGGCGAGCCAGCGCGGGAGGACACCTGTGCGATAGATCAGAGTGGCAGTCGCCAGAACTACGACGATTCCGGCGAAACCACCCCCGAGCAGCAGAAGCAACGACCCCACCTGCGGCAGAACGCGCACGATGTCCGGGTCGCTCACAGGAGCGTCCGCGAACTTGACGGAATAGGCGACGGTCGCGAGCGCGGTGGCCGAGACGCTCCACACCGCGGTGAAGACGATCCCGGCACCGAAGGCCAGGCTCGAGAGCATGCCCGGATCTCCCTCGGCCCGGCGGAGGACGGCTCGCAGGCCCGTAACGAACGCGAGAAACGCGAGTCCGCCGACGACCCAGATGTAGGCGCCGACGATGTTGCGCGTGTGGTTTCCGCTGTCGTCGAGGTAACCGGCGATCTCCTGAGCGGAGGCGTCGCCCGCCGGGACATCGGTCACGAAGTACGCGCCGGTGAGCATCAGTACGACGAAGACGATGCCGCTCAGCGCAGACCAGCGTTGCTTGGCCATGATCGCTCCTTTCAAGCTGTAGATTTGGGCTGAGTAAGGAGCGTCGCGCGTCGCGGCATTCGTCGCCTCCGTCGATGCCCCGGTCGACTCACTGGCCTCGGTGGGGACCTGGTCGGGCGCGCCCAGCCGCGCGATGGCCAGCCGCCTAGCCGCGCCCTTTTTCCACACCCTCGCGTTCGCCAGGAGGCGGTCTTCGACTTAGGATCAAGCAGCTACTGCCCCCGCGGGAGGCCGACGGTGACGCTGGCTGAGCCCAGATTCATCAATCGTCGTCGGGAGTGCGACGTGCTCGACCGGCTCGTTGACGACGTGCTCGCCGGCGAGAGTCGGGTGCTTGTGCTTCGGGGAGAGGCGGGGGTCGGCAAGAGCGCCCTGCTGGGCTACTTGACGGGCCGCGTCGAGGGCTGGCATATCGCGCGGGCGGTCGGTGTCGAGTCGGAGATGGAGCTGCCCTACAGTGCGCTCCATCAACTGTGCGCGCCGATGCTGCGACACGTCGATCTCCTGCCCATCCCACAGAGGGAGGCGCTTCTCACGGTGTTCGGACGCAGCCACGGCGCTTCGCCGGACAGGTTCCTGGTCGGGCTAGCCACGCTCACGCTGCTCGCCGAGGCTGCCGAGCAGCGGCCGCTCATGTGCATCGTCGACGACGCCCAATGGCTCGATCATGCGTCGGCACTGACCATCGGGTTTCTGGCGCGACGTCTGCTCGCCGAGCGAATCGCACTTGTCTGTGCAGCGCGGTCCGGGATCGGCGACGAGGTTCTGTCGGAGCTGCCGGCGCTCGCGATCCGCGGGCTCGACGATGTGGACGCGCGAACGCTGCTCCTCGAAAGCGTTCACGGCGTGCTTGATCCCGACGTCTGCGATCGGATCATTGCCGAGAGTCATGGCAATCCGCTCGCGCTGCTCGAGCTGCCACGCACCTGGGATGTCACCAATGTCGCCGGGGGGTTCGGATTGCCCGAAGGTCACGCGGTACCGGGCAAGATCGAGCTCAGCTACCTGCAGCGGCTCCAACAGCTTCCCGCCGACACGCAACTCCTCGTTCTGGCCGCCGCGGCGGAGCCGCTCGGCGACCTTCGGCTGCTCCGCCGCGCCGCCGGGATACTCCGTGTGGACATGGCAGCAGCCGACCCGGCCGTGGAGGCCGGACTGTTGAGGATCGGCGCGCGCGTTGAGTTTCTCCACCCCCTCGTCCGCTCCGCCGCCTACGGCTCCGCCTCTTCCAACGATCGCCACGCCGTACACGGCGCGCTCGCCGACGCCACCGACGCCGAGTCGGACACAGACCGGCGCGCTTGGCACCGTGCGCGCGCGACATCAGGACCAGACGAGAGAGTCGCCGCCGAGCTCGAGCGGTCGGCCGAGCGCGCCCAGTTGCGCGGAGGTCTGGCTGCAACCGCCGCGTTTCTCGAACGCGCTACAGCGCTATCGGTCGAGCCGGCCCGCCGCACGGAGCGCGCGCTGGCCGCCGCGGACGCGAGTCTCCAGACCGGCGCGTTCGACGCGGCACTCGAGCTCCTGGTTACTGCCGAACTTGGGTCGCTCGACAACGGCCAGCGCGCCCGGGTCGACCTGTTGCGGGCCCACATCGCCTTCGCCGCGGGGCTCGGCCGCGATGCGCCGCTACTGCTGCTAAAGGCAGCCAAACGGCTCGAGCCGCTGAACCTCGAACTCGCGCGTGAGACCTACTTGACCGCCTGGGTCGCGGCTGTCTTCGCTGGGCATTTGGCGGGAGCAGACGACCTGCTGGAGATCTCCCGAGCTGCCCGTGTTCTCCCCCCGCCGTCGGACGATCCCCAGGCTCCCTTGCATCTGCTGCTGGACGGCCTTGCGCGCCTGATCACCGACGGACACGCCGCCGCGGCTGCGAGCTTGCAACGCGCAACGAATGCGCTCACGGGCATTCCGCTGGAGGACGTCCTGCGCTGGGGCTGGGCGGCGACGGCCGCCAGCGACGCCATCTGGGACTACGAGGGCACGAGAGCGATCGCCGCGAGGCATGTCGAGCTCGTCCGGAACGCCGGCGCGTTTGCACACCTCACGTTTCCCCTGGCCGCGCTCGGCAACGTCACCATCTGGAGCGGCGACTTCGCCAGTGCCGCCGCGATCGTTGCGCAGACCGAAAGCCTCACGTCAGTGACGGGAGCGCGAATCCCCCCGCAGACGCTCAGGCTCCTGGCACTGCAGGGAAAGGAAACGGAGGCCTCTGCGCTGATCGCTCGCGCGACCGAGCAAGCCGCGGTCCAAGGGCAGGGGTTGGCTGCGACCTACGCTCACTGGGCGGCCGCGGTCCTCTACAACGGCCTTGCCCGCTACGACCAGGCGGCGGCGGCCGCGCGGCGTGCCACATCGGACACCTTGGAGCCGTACGTCTCCATGTGGGCACTCCCCGAGTTCGTTGAGGCTGCGACGCGCACGGGAGACGCAGAGGGCGCAAGACAGGCGCTCGCGCGACTCGCCAAGACCACGCAGCCCAGCGGCTCCGACTTCGCGCTAGGAATGGAGAGCCGATCCATGGCCGTGGTGAGTGACGACGTCGCCGCCGAAAACCACTATCGCAATGCGATCGATCATCTGAGCCGCACCCCGCTCCGCCCGGAGCTTGCCCGCGCGCACCTGCTGTACGGCGAGTGGCTCCGCCGCGAGGGCCGCCGCCTCGACGCGCGCGACCAGCTGCGTGCTGCCGGCGAGATGTTCGTGGCGATCGGGATGGAGGCGTTCGCCGAGCGCGCCCGGCGGGAGCTGAGCGCGACCGGCGAAAGGGTGCGCAAGCGCGGCGTTGAGACGCGTGACGAGCTCACCCCACAGGAGGAGCAGATCGCCCGACTCGCCCGGGACGGGCTTTCGAACCCCGAGATCGGCGCCGCCTTGTTCCTCAGCCCGCGGACGGTCGAATGGCACCTGCGCAAAGTGTTCTTCAAGCTCGGGATCGGTTCACGCCGTGAGCTCCCGACAGCCCTTCCCGAAGCGAAAGTCACTGGAACGAGCACGTAGCTTCGAGTGCGGCCGCAATCTACGCGGGCATCGACGCCTCGATCGTGGCGGGCAACGCCCGGCGTAGGTCGCGCCTTGACTTCACACCCAGCTTGGCGAAGACCTTGTGGAGATGCCATTCGACAGTTCTGTGGCTGAGGAACAGCTGCGCACCGATCTCGGGATTCGAAAGGCCTTCACGGGCGAGCTGTGCGATCTGCGTCTGCTGCGCCGTCAGCTGCTCGCGTTGCTCGACCGTGTCTCTGCGAGCGGTTGCACCCGCAGCCAAAAGCTCGAGCCGCGCTCGCTCGGCAAACGCTTCCATGCCGATTCCGGTCAGCATGTCGTACGCCGTCTGGAGTTCGGCACGCGCGTCGGAGCGGCGGTTCTCCCCGCGCAGCCACTCGCCGTAAAGCAGATGGGCACGGGCGAGCTCGGACCGAAAGCGTGTCCGGCCCAACCGTTCGATCGCTTCGCGATAGGACGCCTCGGCGCCATCGCCGGCCGCAAGAAGCGCGCGCGAGCGGGCTTCGACTCCCAGCGCCCAGTCGGTGCCGGCGGCGGTTGTCGAGTGCGCCAGCCGTTCGAGGGCATCACCAGTCAGCTGCGCCTTTCCGCTCTTGACGCTTGACTCGATCAGCTCGGGCAGCGCCCACGCAGAGAGAAACAGCTCGAACTCGTCGTCGCAGGCTTGCTCGGCCGCTGCCAACGCCTCCCCGTAGCGGCCCAGGCCGTTGTACAGGATCGCCGCGACCCACTGCGCGTACTGCACTGCGCCTCCTTGACCGGCTGCTGTCAGCGCTTCGACAGTGGAGTCGATCAGCGAGGCCGCCTCGGCCCGTCCGCGGCAGGAGGCGAGCATTAGCGCGCCCAGGGGCGCGATGCGGGTCTGGGTTGCCTCGGCAACCGCGTCAGCCTCGTCGATCGCCGCCGCGGCGCTCGGGAAGTCGCCCCACCAAGAGGCGAGGATGGCGAGTGCAGTGAGCGCGAGCGGTAGCCGCGCAAGGGCGCCGACCTCCCGCGCGCGCTGGACCTGACGGACATTGATCGCGTGCCAGCTCCCGTCGTCCCAGAGCACCTCCGCCGGCAACGTCGCCAACCAGCCCCAACGGAAGCTGTGCTCGGCGGCCATCGCCTCTGAGGCGAACGCGCGCGTTGCCTGCCGGAGCGTCGGTGCCGCCGCGTCGCGTCCTTCGGTGATCAGCGTTGCCAGTCCGTCCAGGAGAAGGTCGGAAGGGCGTGGTTCCCCCGCCGGTCGGGGTGCCGCTCTCGCAGCCCGCGATACCTCGAGCAGACCTCCGGAACTCGCCAGAGCACCGGCGAACAAGGCTGCGCCCCACGCGTCCAGGTATGTCTCACGGGCGAGCTCGACGTCGATCGGCTCGAGACGCTTCGCGGCCTCGAGAAGCAACGATGGAGCGTCCCTGCCCATGCCGGAGGCGAATGCGACCTGCCCGCGCAGCAGCTCGGCGCGGGCCTGCTGCGGCTCGTCGAGGGTCTCGGCCCGCGCCACCGCCAGCAGCATGAGGGCGTTCTCGAAGTCGCCGGCGTGGAGGCTGGCGACCGCGGCGGTGAGCGCCCGATCCGCCCGCTGCGAGGGCTCATTCGTCAATGCGACCGCACGCTGGAGGAAGGCCGCCGCCGCCGCGAGCCCGCCCCGAGCCTGCGCGCGGCTTGCGGATCGCTCGAGTTCCAGGGCCACGTCCTCGTCGGGGCCAGTTGCGGCTGCGGCACGATGCCAGACACGCCGGTCCGGATCGGCCTCGGGGTCGGTCGCACCCGCGAGCGCCCGGTGCACTTCCGCCCGCTCCTGACGGCTGGTCGAGCGGTAGACCGCGGAGCGAATCAACGGATGTCGAAACCGCACCTGGACACCGAGCTCGAGCAACCCCGCCGCCTCGGCCTCGGCTCCGGCCTCTCGGTCGACTCCAAGCAGCTCGAGGGCGCGCCGCAGCACGATCACGTCACCTGTCGGCTCCGCCGCCGCAACCAGGACGAGGCGCTGCGAGTCGGACGGCAGCGAACGAGCTCGCGACACGTAGCCCTCCATGATGCGGCCGGTCAGCGGCGCGGTCTCGGGCAGGCCGAATCCTCCCGCCAGCTCGCTCGGCGTCAGGCTGCGCGAAAGCTCGAGCAGCGCGAGAGGATTGCCACGTGTCTCGATTACGAGCCGCTCGCGCACCTGCTTGTCGAGCGGCCATGTCAGCACCGCGTCCAGGAGCTCCCGCGCATGCACTCCGCTCAGGCCGCGTACGGCGAGGCTTTGCAGACCGGTGAACTCGTCGTCGCTCCCATCGCGGACGACAAGCACGAGCGCGAGCCGCTCCGCGAACAGCCGCCTCGCCACGAACGCGAGCGTCTTGGCCGAGACCCGATCCAGCCATTGAGCATCATCGACCAGGCAGATCAGCGGCTCCTCCTCCGCCACCTCCGCCAGGAGGCTGAGCACGCCGAGCGCAACCAGGAACCGATCGGGAGGATCACCGGCGCTCAGGGCGAAGGCCGTCGCAATGGCCGCACGCTGCGGCCCCGGGAGGTGTTCGAGATGGTCGAGCACGGGCACGCACAGCGCGTGCAACCCTGCGTACGGCAGCTCCATCTCCGCCTCGATCCCCGCTGCGCGGACGACCCGGCAGTCGGACGCGAAGTCCCGTAGGTATTCGAGCAGAGCAGTCTTGCCGACGCCCGGCTCCCCGCGAAGCACCAGGACCTGACTCCGGCCCTCCCGCGCGGCGGCCACCAACTGCTCCAGCCTCGTGCATTCGGCTGATCGACCGAGCAGCAACGGTCAGCCGCCTACGAAGTCCGCCGACAACCCCCTTGGTGTCCCGAAAACCGGCACCATCGCAACGGTTACCTCCAGCGAGAAGCGTTCAGCGAGCTGAAGCGCTTTCCAGTCTGGCAGAGCCTAACGATCGACGCTTGCGTCTCACAGGCCGTCTTCGCCGCGTATGCGGCGGCATAGCTGACCCAGACCGCGGGACGGAGACCAGGGGGAAAACCAGGGGTCTCCCTGGTGCGACGGAGCCGCGAATCGAGCGATGGTGTCCAAGACGTAACCCCGGAGGAGTTCAACGCCATGACCATCAGCGCTCGACACTTCACGACCAAGGCGAGGGCGTGGCTCCTCGTCGCTGCCCTGACAGCGCTCCTTATCGGGGTCGGCGCGCTCGTCGGCGGCATGTTTTTCTACGCCCTCGTCGCACTCGCGGTCGGCGTGAACGTGGTGGGCTACTGGTTCTCGGACAGGATTGCCCTTCGGGCGAGCGGGGCACAGCGGATCGAGCCCGGGACGAACCTGGAGCTCGAGGCGATGGTGCAGGACCTCGCGGCGCGTGCGCAGGTTCCCGTACCGCGGCTTTACATGATCCATTCGGAGCAGTCGAACGCGTTCGCTACCGGTCGGAACCCCGCGCACGCTGCCGTCGCGGTCACTGACGGCCTGCTGCAGCAACTGCCACCTGAACAGGTCAAGAGCGTCCTCGCCCACGAGTTCGCACACATCAAGAACCGCGACATCCTTGTCTCCTCGTTTGCTGCGCTGATCGCCGGCGCGATCGCCGCGATCGCGAACCTCTTCCAGTTCTCGCTCCTGTTCGGAGGCGAAGACGAGGACTCAGGCCCGCTCGGCTGGATCGGAGCGATCGGGACCATCATCTTCGCGCCGCTCGCGGCGTCCCTGCTGCAGCTGGGTGTCTCGCGGCAGCGCGAGTACCTTGCTGACGCCACTGGAGCCGAACTCATCGGTCGCGCCACGCCGCTCGCGGATGCGCTCGAAACGCTCGAGCTCCGAGCCCAATCCGTCCCGCACGATGTCAACCCCGCGACCGCGTCGCTCTACATAGTCAACCCACTAACAAGACACGGGATTGCGACGCTCTTCTCCACCCACCCTCCGATCGCCGAGCGGGTACGCAGGCTCCGAGCGCTCGACGGAGAGCAGACGCTTCGCCTGGTTGCCTAGACCGATGAGCCAGATCCGCTCGCACCCCGACCGTATCGAGCTGACCGAGCTTCCCGACGAGCGGGCCGGTTGCGCGGACTCCCACGAGCCCTAAGGAGAAGGTCCATGCCAGCACAGACCACACCAGCACAGACCAATCTTTTCCTCCTCGACGATCTGGAGGACGTGAATAGGACTCGGGAGCTCGCGGAAGGGGATCTGGAAGCGCTTCAAGCCGTCGCCGAGTGGATCAAGGCTTTCGTGGTCAACCCTCACAAGGATCTCGGCCGCGCTGGGACCGTGTGTCCCTTCGTGCCTGGGTCTCTGGAACGTAAGACACTTTGGCTCGCTCCGGAGCAGATCGCCGACCGGGACATGCCGGAAGTTGTCGAGCTTATGAGCGGCTACAAGAGACTGTTGCTGGACACTCGACCGACCGACGGCGACGACACTATCTACAACGTCATCGTCGTTGTCTTCAGCGACTTGCCGGCTGATCGTGCCCAGGGCGTCTTCGACGACGTCCTACAGCATCTTGCAGTTCCGTCGTATGTGCAAGACGGAATCCTGTTCGGGCCGTACTACGAAGGCAATCAGGGGACTGCGGTCTACAACTCGAGCTTCCGACCATTCCAGTCGCCCGTGCCGTTTCTGTTCGTGAGGCACGGAGTCACCGGCGACTGGAAGTTCTTTCTCGACGACGAGGAGTGGCTCAACTTGTGGGCGCGTCGCTATGGAGAGTCCGGAGCCCAGGCCCTGGCCGAGGAACTCCGCAGCTTGCCGTGGCGCGCCGGCACCCGAGGGAGCTGAGACGACATGGTCGAGTTCCGTGGCTGGTGGATCGTCCTGGATGCTGTTTGTTGGATCTTCATCCTGATCGTCTTCGGGATGGGGGTGTTCGGTGCGTGGCCCCCGTCGCCTTGGGGCGTGATCTTCATCGTCGGACTCGTGCTCGCATGCGTCATCGAACTCTGGGCTTGGAGAAGCGTTCTGGCGAAGAGAGGCCGCCCAAGCAGACGGGCTAGATGAATGAGAAGAAGCCGACCGGGAGCGAGAACTCCGGAGGAGCTTGGCCGGACGCGAGTGCGTGTACATCGCCGACGCCGAAGGCCGAATCCGACACCACCAATTCGGCGAGGGTGGCCACGAAGAGTGCGAGCGGGTCGTTCAACAGCTCCTGCTCGACGCCGGCCGGACGGCGCCGCCGACGACCTGGTCTCGATCGCAGAGCCTACGCCTTCACGTTCGGCTAGCCGTGGCGGTGACGAGCTCACGGTGCTCGACGTCGTGGCGACGGAGCAGGAAGCCGAGGTCATCTGCGGCCTGCTTCGCAGCGCAGGCATCGCGTGCCTGACGCGCCAGACGAACGTGGGCGCCGGCGCGTCTGACGGGATGCTCGTTGCCGGCCCCTACGAGGTCGTCGTCCGCACGGAGGACCTCGACGCGGCTCGCGAGGTCGCTCGAGGCGCGTAGAGTCGGGGCAAGCCGGAACGGCTATCCGCGACGAGTAGCCTAGAGCGATGGCCCAGCAGGCCGACGACCGCCCAGCCAAGACGCCGCCGCCCGCGCCGCGAGGATCGTCGCCGACGCCGTCTCGGCGTCCCAGGTTCGGGCTCTCACCCCGTTGGATCGTCTTCTTCCTCGCGCTGCTCGCAGTCGACCTGTTCATCACCAGCCTGCTCATGGGCCCGGAATCCCGCATGCGTGTGCCGTACAGCCCGTTCTTCCTGGAGCAGGTGACGATGGGCAACGTCGAGGAGATCACCTCCAAAGGGACGGACGTCCAAGGCACGTTCGAGCGAGAGGTGACCTTCGAGGACACGGAGCCGACGGCGCGCTTCCGAACGGAGATTCCGGCGTTCGCCGATACCGACGAGCTTTCCCAGCTGCTTCGGGAGAACGAGGTCACCGTCAATGCCGAGCCGCTCGATACCGGGGCGCCGTGGTGGCAGACGCTGCTGTTCGGCTTCGGGCCGACGATCCTGTTCGTGCTCCTGCTGTTCTGGCTGTTCCGCCGGGCGGGCAACGTGCGGGATGCTCTCGGCTCGTTCGGACGCTCGCGTGCTCGCCGCTACGAGCCCTCCGGTGACAAGGTGACCTTCGCGGACGTCGCCGGGATCGAGGAGGCCGAGGACGAGCTGAGCGAGGTCGTCGACTTCCTGCGAACCCCGGACAAGTACCGCAGGCTAGGCGGCCGCATCCCGCACGGCGTCCTGCTCTCCGGGCCGCCCGGGACGGGCAAGACGCTGCTCGCGCGCGCGGTCGCCGGAGAAGCGGATGTTCCGTTCTTCTCCCTGGCGGCGTCCGAGTTCGTCGAGGCGATCGTGGGAATCGGCGCCGCCCGCGTGCGCGACCTCTTCCGGGAGGCTAAGGAGAGCGCGCCGGCGATCGTCTTCATCGACGAGCTGGACGCAATCGGCCGCTCGCGCACGAGCGGCGTGGCCGGCTTCAGCGGCGGCAACGACGAACGCGAGCAGACACTCAACCAGATCCTGACCGAGATGGACGGGTTCGACTCCGCGACGAGTGTGATCGTCCTCGGGGCGACGAACCGCCCCGACGTGCTCGACCGGGCACTCCTCCGTCCGGGGCGGTTCGACCGCCGGGTCGCAGTCCAGCCGCCGGACCGTGCCGGTCGCGAGGCGATCCTTCGCGTGCACACCCGCGGCGTCCCGCTTGGCCCGGCCGTCGACCTCGGACGCATCGCCGCGACGACGCCCGGGATGGTCGGAGCCGACCTCGCCAACCTCGTGAACGAGGCGGCGCTCACAGCCGCTCGGCGCGAGCACGACGTGGTCGAGGAAGCGGACTTCACCGACGCGCTCGAGCGGATCGTGCTCGGCGCGGAGCGCCAGGTGCTGATGAGCAACGAGGATCGTCGGCGGACGGCCTACCACGAGGGGGGGCACGCGATCGTCGGGATGCTGACACCCGGCGCGGATCCGGTGCGCAAGGTCTCGATCATCCCGCGCGGGATGGCGCTGGGAGTGACGTTCTCCGCCCCCGACGCGGACCGCTTCAGCTATCTGCAACCGGAGATTCTCGCGAAGATCAAGGTCGCCCTCGGCGGCCGCGCCGCAGAGGAAATCGTCTTCGGCGAGATCAGCACCGGCGCCGAGTCCGACATCGAGCAGCTGACCGCGCTCGCCCGGCAGATGGTCGGGCGCTGGGGCATGACCGACGCACTCGGGCCCGTCTCCGTCATCCCCCGCGACGGGGTGGGCCCATTCCTCCCCGGCGCCGCGGAGGTCTCACCGGAGACCCAGAAGCTCCTCGACGACGAGGTGCGCCGGATCGTCGCCGAGGCACACGACGAGGTCGTCACCCTCCTGACGGAGAATCGGTCGCGGCTCGACGCGCTCGCGAGCGCACTGCTCGAGCGGGAGACCCTGGACGAGGACGACGCCTACGCCGCTGCGCGCGTCACGCGACCCAAGACGACCCAGCCCGGGGAGCACACCATGGCGGCGCGCACGAAAACGTAGGAGAGGCGTGCTTGCGCTCCGCGGCGTCGGGTCCTCCAGGACCCTGCGCCGCGGTTCAACGCACGCAGTTTGTCCTCGCGTTTATGAGCCGCCGCTCGCCTAGGCGCTGACGGGCACCGACGCGGCCTCGAGGATCACCTCCGCCGTCGCCTCGGGCTGGGAGACGGAGATCGCATGCGAGGCGCCGGGGATCTCGACCGTGCCCCTTGCGCCGGCGCGTTCCGCCAGGAAGCGGTGCAGGGCGGCGGGGAGGTTGCGGTCCTGCTCGCCGAACACGAACCACGAGGGCACCTTCTTC
>Ga0081538_10000325_pt1 | contig 54572 bp, 47 predicted proteins | sample TabmetS5T2R1_FD_71022 | JGI IMG/M metagenome (GOLD analysis project Ga0081538, IMG submission 71022) | Tabebuia heterophylla rhizosphere microbial communities from the University of Puerto Rico - S5T2R1 | ecosystem: Host-associated > Plants > Roots > Rhizosphere ...
TGCTCGGGAACGGGCACGTCCGGTTCGGAGGCGCGGGTCGGGGAAACGGACCGCCAGAAACGGCGGCACCGCGCCCCGACCCGACCCCTACTGGACACGTGATCTAGGGCCGACTGATGAGGATAATTTGTGTTTGACGTGTTGGGGCTGCCATTACAAGATTCATCATGACGGGTGGGTGGTGGTCCGTGACCCGCAAAGTGGCAGGTTCACGATGCGTCCGCCTGGCCCGTCGTTGGGCGGATGGCCCAGCCGGTCCCGGCCGGGCCGGCGGCGAGGCGGCTGACCCGGCCCCCGACCCACCACCGGCCGGGGGTCCCCGCCACGCCCATCGGCCCGGCTTCGAGACTTGGTGCCCAGCAGCGTCTCTGGGCCGACTCCAGAAGGAGCGTGAACTACTCGTCGGCGTCAAGCCCATGCCGGCATCCTCTGCAGCCCATGGTTTGGGATGTCCCCCTGCAGGGCACGACTGGCACCTCACGCCGACTATTCGGAGGTGAACCATGGAACCACGAGGCTCATTTACGTTGTCAATCACGTCGAAAACCAGTGGTGACCTCATCGCCCGCGCGTCCTTGACCTGCGATCCAGAGGGTGGCTCCCATCCAAACCCGGAGGCTGCCTGTATGCAGTTGAGCAAGGCCGATGGCTACATCGAGGACATCCCGGAAGACCCGGGGCCGTGCACGAGGGAGTTCGCCCCGGTGGTCGTCAGTGCCTCTGGCCTCTGGGACGGGGAAGAGCGACGTTACGAGAGGGAGTTTTCCAATCAGTGCCTCGCGATCCGCGGGACCGGCGGGGTGATCTTTGACTTCGAGGGCTCCGCGCACGAAGGCAGCTCATGACCCAAAGCCTGACGGCGCAGAACGGCAGAAGGCCCCTCCCATCGAGCGGGAGGGGCCTTCGCGGCATCTTCACGCGCCGGGCTCAAGAGCAGCGCGAAGCCGCTCGTCAAGCTCCCGCACGCAGGTGAGATCAGCCCACGGCTCGGGAAAACGGGCGCGGACGCCGCAGATGCGCTCAAGGCCTACGTTGTAGCCCGCCTCAGGAACGAGGTCGAGCGCGTGCTGGAGCTGCTGGCACGACTGCTCGGGCTCATCTTGAAGCACGCGCGCCAAGGCGATGTCCGCCAGCGTGATCACCAGCGCTCGCGGATGCGCTGCCGAGTCGCGGGAGGTCTCCAGCGCATCCAAAGCCTCCTCTGCACGGCCGATCCGCACCAGGCCGATCCCCCTGGTCCTGCTCACCTGGTCGGGAGTCATCGCGACGTTACGAGCCAAGAACCCGGGGCCGTCTGGCTGGTTGCGCGGCTCGCCGAGCCGGTCACCAGCCTCATATGAGGCAAGGAAACCTTCTGCATCATCGGCCGCGGCCAGCTCCAACCCCAGCCACCGGTAGGAGTAGGCGCGAGTGGCGGGATCAGCCCGCCGTGCATGGTGAACAGCACGGCGCATCGTCTGGACCGCTCGCCTGCTGTCGCCTCGCAGGCCTTCAGCCTCGATTGGCGAGTGGAGGATGGCGGACACTCCCACCGCTTGCGCGCGCAACGTGTCGTCATCGGCGTCGTCCGCGAGGCTTCGAGCAGCAGCGAACGAGCGGCGCGCGCTCCGGCGATCGCCGCCGCAGAACGCCTCCAGCGCCGCCTGTACATGGGCTCCGACGGTGACCACCTCGAGGCGCCGCCGGTGCGCGTCTGGCATGGGGCAGTCGAGCAAGCCGTCGAGCAGGCCGGCGTGGTGGGTCACGAACTCAACGATCACATCCGAGGGCAGCGTGAAGTGCCAGCCAGCGAACGCGTCAGCCATGACCTCATGCGCGGTCACGAGCCTGGCGTCAACGGGCCGGTCCCTGTGGTGGATGATCCGCTCAGCGGCCTCCAGCGGCACGCCCATGCCAGCCAGCCCAGCATCAATGAGCCTGAGGAACTGTCCGCGGTCCGTGCCCTCTCCATTCACCGCAAGCTGCGCCAGTCGCTCGTCCAGATTAAGGACCGCGACCACCACGCGCGGGCGCCCGGCGCTCGGAGCCCCCCGCCCCCCACCCCAGCAGGATGAGCGCGCAACCCGTCAAACACCTCACGCTGCCAAGGATCCAGCTCCGCCCACAACCGGTACAGCTCTTTCGCCGACCCGGAACTCGGAGACCGGCCCTCATACAACCAACCCTCCACAGCCCGATCCACGACATAGGCGTCCTTCGCGAGTGTGCGCGCCGAGTCCCCACGCACCCTCATCAACGCCCGGATCGCGGCCTCGCTCCACTCCCACGGCGGCGCCCACACGGCGGCCGGCTCCGACGAGCCGCTCTCTGCACCACCCATTTGTGCACTCCTCCATGCTCACGTTGCTCACAGAGGGCAGCAGCCTACGCCTCCCGGAACAGCCAGCCAGCACAACCCAGCCCACCATGCGGAGCCAATTCGGGAGTCTGCTCGGCCATCCCCGCAAGTCTGTCGGCGCTTCGCCATACCACCGGGCACCGAGCTTCTGTCCAAGGCCAAGATCGGGCAGGGCACCAGCGTCCCGGTCAGATGATCGCTCAGCTGTGGGCGATCAGCCGGCGGGTTGCTCGCCGGACTCCGGCGCATCCAGAGAGGACGTCACCTGTTGAGCGAACCGGTCGAAGTCGTCGAGCCGGCTTCCGAGCAGCTCGTGGATCCGCGCGGGATCCACGTCCTCGTAGACATGGACGAGGCGGTTTCGCAGCCTCGCCATGGGCTCGAGGCTTGCCGCGAAGTCGGGGTCGAGCACCCGCGCTCTTCCCAGGATGCCGAAGACCTCCGCGTAGGTTCTTGGCTGCTCGAACCCGCGCGCCGCGACAAGGTGATGGCCGATGCTCAGCGTCGTCTCGATGGCGAGTTGGAGGAACCGCTCGCCGCTGCCGTAGTTGCGCGGATCAGCCTGGTATTCCTCGAGGGGGGTGGCGGCCAGCTCACGCAAGATCTTCACGTATCGAGCAAGCAGAGCAAGCAGTTGGTCGACTCGGACCCGGTCAACCACTGGTCAACGCCCCGCGCCTCGCCCGCTCCCGCGTAGCGGCAAGGTACTCCTCGTAGTAGGGGCGAAAGTCGAGGAACTCCTTCTCGACGCGCTCGCGGAAGGCGATGCGCTCCTGCTCATTGCGGCTGAACAGGACAGTCCCCTCGCCGACGATCCGGAACTGCAGCCAGAGCGGAGCCTGGTTCAGGGCTACCACATCAAGGTCGTCGCGGTCGAGCGCTGAACTCAGTGCCTGGTGCAGGCGGGCCTCGTCGATCAGCGTGCCTGTAGGGCGCAGGTAGACTGCCAGGTCCAGGTCGCTGCCCGCCTGGGTGTCGCCTCTGGCGGTTGAGCCAAAGAGGTAGACGAAGCGCACCCGTTCGTCAGGCTCGACGACAGGCCGGATGCGCTCGGCGAGCTGCGCGAGGGTTGCAGGCAACGCGGTCAGGCCCATGCGGCCATTATCATCCTCAACTGCACTACCGACCGCTACCCGCGTGGCGAACGTCAGCACATGGTCACGGTACGCCCATACCGGACTAAGAGGCCGAACTGGGGACGCGCTACTGCAGTGCTAGGCGCTTGAGAAATCGTGGTCGGCAAAAAGTTGTCGATGCGTCGGCGTGTTACCCGGCGATGCCGGAGTCGGTCAGCAGGGCTTTCATGTCCCGGCGGAGGGTTTCGTAGTGCTGGTCGGTCCGGGTCCAGTGGTTGGGTTTTGCGGCCACGTCGGGGAACGCGGATGCCGGCCAGGATGGGCGCGAGGACCTCGTCACGCAGGACGACCAGTGCGGTGCTCGTGCGGATGGCCTGTGGTGGGGTGTGGTAACGCCGGGGTGCCGTCGAGTTTGACCGCCAGATCCTTGCCGCGCAGTTCTTGGAGGTCGTAGGCGGCCTGGCGGGCGGTGTAGGCGCGTCCGGTTATCGCCTGGACCTTGGCGGCCACCTGAGCTGCCGTGAACCCGGCGGGCAAGGGGGAGAGCGCGAGCATGGCTTGGAGCACGGCGCGGGTACGGGGTTTGTTCAGGTCGACGCCACCAACGCGGGTGTTGCCGACCTGACAGCCAACCGGTAGCTGGTCGGGGGTCTCGTCGGCGACGAAGGCTGCGTCCACGCAGTCGGGCACGGTGAGAAAGCGCTCCAGCAGGGTCCGCAGCGCCGCGGCGATCTTGCAGTACCGATCGATCACCCGGCCGCAGCCCAGTTCTTTGGTGTTGTGCACGATGGCCTCGCAGCGCAGGACATGGGCGCGGTTGGTGTACGCCTTCAATGTCAGGTTCTCGAAGCAGACCTTGAACATGGTCAGCTCATAGCGAGGTGTGGCGACCATGGCCTCGACGCGAGAGGTGCTCGTGCGGTTACAGTGAGGACGGTGCTTGGCCTGCGAATATCGTCCGGATCGTGGGCACGTCCTCCTCTGGCGCGGGTGCGGTCTACCAGCTGCCCGAAGACCCGCTGCATCTGCGCGCCGGAGGAGAACAGCAGGTTTCGGCTGTACTCGGCTTGGTAGACCAAGAACTGGTAGCGGAAATTCGTCTGCTGCTGTTCTTCCAGGCTCAATGGTAGGGGGCGTGATCCTGACCCACCGCAGCTGGTGCTGATCGAATGAGACAGGACGGCCTGCGTCGGCGTCTCTACCAGGACGTCGTGCGTGGGTCGGGCCGTGGCCTTGCCCGCGCGCTGGCGGTAGGAAAACGCTGCCCGTCTGAGCGCCTGGGCAAGATCCACCTGGGGCGGTGCGGCAGAAGGCCCCTCCGGCAACGGGAGGGGCCTTTGAGCTTGGTGGTTGCGAGGGCAGGATTTGAACCTGCGACCTCCGGGTTATGAGCCCGGCGAGCTACCGAACTGCTCCACCTCGCGCACGGAATGCTAGCGGTGAGATCCCGATACCGCAAAGGCGCGCCCCGCTCTCATGGGGACGGGGGCGCGCCTTCGATCAGGCCCTGGGCCTGCTCAAGGGCGGCCTGGGCGGCGCGGGTCCGCTGTTGGTAGGCGCCCAGGTCACCGTCACGCAACGCCTGGTCGGCGGCGGCGAACGAGTCGAGCGCCTGGCGGATCAACGCCGCGACGCGCGGGTCCGACGCCGATCCCGCAACCGGCGGCGGCTGGCCGGGCGCGGCCGGCTGGCCCTCAACCCCCGCCTCAACCCCCGGCACCCGCTGGCCGAACAGCAGCTGGAGCGCGTCGCCCAGGCGATCGCCCATGACGACTCGCTCGCCCAGCACGAGCACGACACGGCGGAGCTCGGGGATGGGGGAGCCCTCGGCTTGCAGGAACAACGGTTGCGCGTAGAGCAGCGAGTCCCCGACCGGCACGACGATGAGGTTCCCGGTGATCACCGTCGACCCAGCCTGGTTCCAGAGCGTGATCTGCTGGGACACCGCCGCATCCTGCTGGATCCGCGCGTAGACCTGCTCGGGCCCGAATACGGTCTGGCTGGGGGGCATCTGCAGGATCCGCAGCCGGCCGGCACCGCCCATATCGACTCTGCCGCCGATGTACGCGGAGAGGTTCTGACGATCCGCGGGGGTAAACGGCAGGACGAGCGTGAACTCCTCTTGCTGCTCGCCGGGCAGCCGGAGGAGCTGGTAGGTCGGTGGGAGGTCGCGCCGGCGGTCCGAGTCCCCCTGCGCCTCCGCTTGGTTGTCCGCGAACGCGGGGTCCTCCGGGATCGCCCACACGTCGTCTCCCCTGAAGAACTGGGCCGGGTCCTGGATGTGGTAGGCGCGCAGCATCGCCGCCTGGACCATGAACATGTCCTCGGGGTACCGGAAGTGCGCCCGTAGCTCCGCGCTCGCCTGCCCGACCGGCTGCAGGATGCCGGGGAAAGCTTGGTCCCAGGCCCGGATCAGCGGGTCGGCGGGGTCAGTCACGTAGAGGGACACCGTGCCGTCGTAGGCGTCCACGACCGCCTTGACGCTGTTGCGGATGTAGTTCGCGCGCCCACGAAGGCCGGGGACCAGGCGGGTCTCCGGGACGAGGGCGATCTGGCCGTTCGGCTGCGGTTGGCGCACCAGGACCTGCTGCGCGGACGCTGTGAGCCTGGCGAGATCGACGCGCTCAGAGTAGGGCACCATGTCCGTGATCGTGTACGCGTCAACGATCCAGTGGATCCGCCCGCCGACCGCGACTGGGTACGGGTCGTCGTCTGTGTCGAGGAAGGGCGCGACGAGGCGCACGCGCTCCCGCACGTCGCGGCGGAGCAGGATCCGGGAGCCGCCGTCGATCAGATTGGACAGGACGATGTTCGGCTCGCCATAGCGGAAGGCGAACGCGACCCGCCGGAGCGACGAGGACAGCGGCACGCCGTCTCTCCCGTCGTACCGGGACGTGGCGTCCCTGGCGCCGACGGGGTAATCGAACTCCTCCTGCGCGGTGCCAACGACTGAGTACTGGGTGCCCGCCTCGCCGAAGTAGACGCGTGGATTGTCGATCTCCAACGGCGCCGCGCCGTCAAGCGGCATGTCCCGCACGAAGAACTCTGGCTGGCCATTGGGCGCCGCGGTGCTCACCGGCGAGGCCACGTAGCCATAGCCGTGCGTGAAGGTGAGCGCTTGGTTCTGCCACGTCCGGGCCTGGGGTGCCAGGTCAGTGGGCTCCAGCTCGCGCACGGAGATCATCATCTGGCGCGGCTCGCCGTCGATGGCGTACCGGTCGGTATCGACATCAGAGAAGTCGTAGAACGGGCGGAATGTCTGGATCTGGTCGTAGACGGTCTGCAGCGTCGCCGGGTCCCACAACCGGATCGACTCCAGGGTCTTGGCGTTCGCTGCGACCTCAGCCGGGCCGAGCTGGCCAGCAGCCGCGAATGGCTCGTAGGTCACGTGATCCTCGTCGATCCCGTACGCGAACCGGGTGAGCTGGAGGTTACGGGCGATGTAGCGCTCCTCGCGGCGGAGCTGCTGCGGGGCGACCTGCAGGCGCTGGATGATCGCCGGGTAGATCCCGGCGAGGAGCACGGCGGCGACCAGGAGGATCGCAACGCCGGACAACGGGAGCAGCCACCCGCGGACGCGGATGTTCAGGCAGAACAGCACCACGCAGACGGCGGCGATCACGGTGAGCAGCTGGTACGCCCGCAGCTGAGCGTGCACGTCCGTGTAGGACAGCCCTGTGACCCCGCCCCGCTCGGAGTAGCTGAGCAGGTACCGGTCCAGCCAGAAGCCCCATCCCCGAACCGCGACGAGCAACGCGAGCAGCACCGACAGGTGGGCGTTCGCGGACGGGGTGACCCTGGAGCTTGGCGCCTGCGGCCTGATCCCGCCGAACACGTAGTGCGCAAGGGCCGTAAAGATGATCGTGAGCACGAACGTCGTGAACAGCCATGAGTTCAACAGCTCCAGGAATGGCAGCTGGAACACGAAGTAGCCGAGGTCCCGGCCGAACTGCGGGTCGTTGATCCCGAACGGCACCGCGTTCCCCCAGAGCAGGAACGGCTCCCACTGCTGGAACATCGCGGCGCCCGAGAGCAGCCCGAAGAACACCCCGACCCCGATGAGCAGCGGCCTGGCGGCGCTCTCGATCGCCTGGCGGTAACGCTCGATCGACTGCTCGCCCTGTGATGGGTGCGTCCGGTACGGGGGCGCCAACCGGCGCGCGAGCAGGAGATTGCCGCTGACCAGCAGCGCCACGCTGAGCCCCGCGATGAGGCCAAGGCCGATCTGGGTGCCGGCCAGCCGCCAGAAGACGATGCCGAACCCGACGCTGTCGTACCACAGCACATCGGTGTAGAACGTGCTGATCCGCGTTCCGAACAGCAAGACCAGCACGGCGACGCTGAGCAGCAGAAGCCACCAGCGCCGTCGCAGCTCTTGGCGAATCGTCATGCCCAGCCGTGCACCTCGCAGGTCCTCCAGTCCCGTCCGCCATCAAGGGAACAGACGCCTGCGTGACCCTAGCCCACAGGCGCCCGCTCCGCGCCACACGAGTTACGCCAGGCGAGCCTCCTGGCTGACCTGTGGGACCGCCTCGGTCGGGGAGCCAGCGCGATCGCCACCATGAGGCGAGGGGGCGCGCCCGTCGTCCTCCTCATCGAGCTCCTCAAGCTCAGAGAGCTCAGCCGCTCCGGCCACCGGCGTTGGAGCGTCCGGCTCTGCGGCGCCGGGCTGAGACGCTTCAGATGCGGCGTCGGGGTCAGCCTCCTCAACGGCATCGCCATCCCCAAGCGCCCAGTCCTCGTCCGGCGCGGTGATCTGCGGCTCATCCGAGGCCGGCAGCTCCGCCCGGGGGGCGAAGTCGTTGAGCATCTGCTCAACCATCCTCCCGACCCCTCTCAGCTCATCGGCGAGCGCGGCGCGGCGCTCCTCCAGCATCTCCACGAGCCCCTCGATCACCTCACGGCGGCGCTGGCCCTCGGCGACGATCTTCTCCGCATGGTCCCGCGCCTCAGCAAGCTCACGATCAGCCCTGCTGCGGGCTTTCCGTTGGATCTCCGCGGCTGACTCGTAGGCCGCCTCGACGATTCGCTGGGTGGTCTGGCCAAGGTCCTGGAGGAACGGCTTCGGGTCGGCGGTGGGATTCGAGAGCCGCGCTGGCTCAGCCTCCTGGTCGCCCTCGGGAGGCTGGAGACGCGGCTCCCCCCCCTGTAGTGCCTCAAGCTGTGAGTGGAGATCGCCGATGTGCTGCGCGATCTCCTCGAGGAAGCTGTGGACCTCGTCACGGTCGTAGCCACGAAGCGACACGAGGAACTCTCGCGCCTGGATCTCTTCCGGTGTGAGCATGGGGGCTCCTCTCGTCTGGTGGGCAGCGGGAAGTGTGTGCTCAGTATGCCTGCAATCCCCTAATTGGGGGATTTAGACGCTGGTGTGGTAAGCGGGGAGCCAGGCGTTGAGCAAGCTAGTCGACCATAGTTCGGGCCTTACCGGTGTCTCTGGCGCTCTCACCCGTCACCTCGGGGACCGTGAGCACCGGCGGCGGGCTTGGGCTCGGGACAGGCGCGGGCAGGGGAACCAAGGCCCGTGGTGACTCCGAGGGTGGCGGCGGGTCCAGATCGCCTGCGCGGGTGGGTGCGGCGCTTGGCTGCTCGGCAGGCAGTGGCCCAGGGCTCTCCGGAGCTTCCGGCGGGGCGCCCGCGTCGATGGGCGCCGGATTCTCCGAGCCCGCGATCCGGAGCGGTTGGCGCGTGAGCTGCTCGATCCGCGACAGGTCGACGGTCTCGGCGAACTCCGACGCGGTGATGCCAAAGCGCATCGCGATCAGGCCCCATCGGGCGCCCTCAGCTCGCCATGTCGCGGTCTGGGTGACGGCAGCCGGCAGGGGCTTGCCAGTCGCCTCAGCGGCGGCCTCAGCGACGAACAGCGTGACGAGCACGTCGGACGCAGGCCCGAATTGGCCGTCGGGCGTGATCGTGCGGGCGGTGGACTTGAGGATCGGGATCGTCGCATCGTCAACAGCCCTGAAGACCCGGTAGAACCCTGGCGGCTTCGCCCCGAGCGCGAACTTCACGTCGATGCCGCGGGTGATGCGCTCGACCTCCTCATCGAAGGCCACCGCCTGCCCGAGCAGCTCGCGGTCCCACGGATCTTGCGCCTGGTACCCCAGTGGAGAGGGGGCGACCGGAAGCCGGCGGGTCGACAGCGCCAGCTGCTCCAACGCCCCGACCGCCCGAGACTCAGCCGGGCGACGGACGCGCGCGCTCCCGGCATATACCCCGACCCGCGGCTCCACGCCCGGCGTCAGGCGGAAGACGCCATTCCCCGACACCACGACATCCGTCCACCGCGCGCTGAGCACCCCGCCCTCTGGGCTGACCATCATCGCCTCGCCGCGGATGAGGTCGACGTGCTCGGAGAAGACCCTCGCCGCGGCATCAGGCCCAAGCCAGACCCGCCCGTCCCGGAGCGTGAGCCGGACCTCGCCGCCGCCGGTCCGGACCCGCGCCCCCTCATGGATGCCACTGCCCACGCTGAGCCGCACCCACCCACGCTTACCTGCGGTCTCAAGCGTCTCACCGCTTGAGACCTGCGCCGCGACGCCGTGCCGGAGCTGGCTCCCCCATCCCGTCAGGAAGGCCACCCCGCCCAGCATGGCCACGAGCCCAAACCCCACCACGAGCATGAGCGCCAGCCGGCCTGAGGGCCGGGGAGCCTGTTTCCTCCACGCCCTTGGCGGCCGACCTTTGCCGCTGCCGGTGCGGCGCCGGCGGAAAGGGCGGAAGAGGCGGGCGCGAGCAGACGGTCGCGTCTCGTGACCCTGCGCGAGCGGGTCGACGATACCGGTCATAGCGGGTCCATCGTACGCCCGGCGGCGAAGGTTTCGAAAGAAGCGAACAGTCACGCGCCGCGCCGTGAGCACACATCCTCATCAGGTGACGGGCTTGGGGCGGCTGCATCCGGCTCCTCTCCGCCAGCGGCTGAGTCATCCGCCTTCGCCTCAGCCGCTGGCACGCCGGCCACGGGCAGCAACAGGTGGAAGGTCGAGCCTTTCCCGACCTCTGACTCAACCCGCGCGTCGCCATCGAGCCCGTCCAGGATCCGGCGGACCAATGCGAGCCCCAGCCCGAGCCCGCCGAAGTGCCGGGTCTCGGTCGCATCCACCTGGTAGAAGTCGCTGAACACCCTGACCGCCGTCTCGGGCTCGATCCCGACGCCACGGTCACGCACGGACAGCCTCACGAGCTGCGTCTTTTGCGCCGTCCCCCGGCACCTTTTCGCGTTCACCGGGGGCGCCTCCTCGGGCGCCCTGGCACTCACCGGGGAGGTCTCCAGGGTCCCCTCTAACGCTTCGCACCCCCCCGTAGCCCCGCCAGGCTCGAGCACCGCGCTGACCACGATGGGCTCACCGCCAGGCGAGAACTTCACCGCGTTGTCGATCAGCTCGTCAAGGCAACGGCTGAGCATCGCGCGGTCGACGAGCACGGGCGGCAGATGCGCTGGGATCCGTTGGCGGAACTCCCGCTCGCCGTCGCGATCCCGCCAAGCGCCGAGGACATCGGCGACCAACGCACCCAGGTCCACCGGCTCCGGCTTTGGGACGAGGCGCCCGCTGTCGAGCGCCGCGAACTCCACAATCATCCCGACGATGCGCTCAAGGCGGCTGGTCGAGGACAGGATCTGCTCGGCGAACCTGCGCGTCGACTCGTGGCCGACGTTCCGCCGGGCGAGCACCTCCGCGTAGCCCCTGATCGGGGTCAACGGGGTGCGGAGCTCGTGGCTGACGTTGGCAAGGAACTCGGTCTTCATCCGCTCGAGCTCCGCCTCGCGGGTCACGTCCCTCAAGACGAGCACCCGCCCGAGCACCTTGCCGCTGATGTCCCGCACGGGCGCGGCGGTCACGGAGGTCGGGATCCATCTGCCCTGGGGAGCCTCAAGCAGCACTTGGGCGGCGACGGCCTCCTGCCCATCAGGCTCGCCAAGGGCGTCGGCGGCGTCGACCTCGCCTGGTCCCCGCCCGATGAGCACCTCGCCGAGCGGCAGCCCGATTACCTCAGCGACATCCCGGCCCACGAGCCGCTCGGCCGCGGGGTTGAACGTGATGATCCTCCCGTCGCTGTCCACGGCGATGAGCGCGTCGCTCATCGACGCGGTCAATGCCTCCAACCGGGCGCGGAGCCGCGTCTGGACGGTCGCCGCCTCCCGCAGCTGCGCCGACTGCGCGGCGAGCGAGGCGGTCATCTCGTTGAACGTCCGCCCGAGGTCGCCGACCTCGTCCCTGGACTCGATCTGCGGCCGGGCGTCGAGGTCGCCCTCCCTCACGGCCGCCGCCGCCGCCGTGAGGCTGCGGATCGGCGCGACGAGGCGCCGGCTCATGAGCGCGGCGGCGAAGGCCGCGAAGACCGCGCCGAGCAGCGCGAGCAAAAACAGCCGCCTCGCCTGAGCGCGCTGGAGGTCGGCGAGCGCGTCCGCGGTCCCGATCGCGAACACGCGGCCCACCGGCTGTCCAGTCGTGGGCTCGAACACCGGCGTGCCCGCCCGGTAGAACGTCCGCGGCCCCACCCGGACCACGCTGGGCGACGAGGGCGCGCCCTGCGGCACGACCTCCGCCGCGGGCAGGTCAGGCGACACTGCCGCGACCTGGCCACCGACCTCGACGATAAGCCCGACGCCACGCGCCGCGGCCTCGTTGGCAGCCCACAGCTGGTCCACCCGCCGCCCGGTCACTAGCACGCCCCGCGCGACATCCTCCGCTCGCGGGTTGTCGGGCAGCAGGCGCACCCCGCCGAGCACCACCAGCTCGCCGCCGATCGTGACGAGGCTCCCGCCCGCCTTGGCCTCCTTGAGCAGCGACGCGACCAGGTCAGACCCGCTGACTGCGAGCAGGAATGACGGGGCGATCTGGCTCTGGCCGGGCGCGTAGGAGTTGATCGGCCGGCCGGAGGCATCAAGGGTGAGGAAGAAGTCCTGGCTCGTGAACGACAGGTCGTAGAGGCTCGCGAGCTGCGTGACGTCGCTGCTCCGCAAGGAGAGGAACCGGCCACCGGCTGGGCTGACCGCCCGCGCGCTCCGGATCGCGTCTTTCGGCCAGTCCTGGGAGACCTGGGTGGCCAGCTGCTGGCTGAAGTCACGGAGCTGGCTCAACTGGTCGGAGACGAGCTGGCTCGTCCCCACGCTAGACAGCACCGTCGCGAGCAGCACCACCACCGCGAGGAGGGCGGCGACGAACGCGGTGACGAACTTCGCGAGCAGCCGCCGTTGGCTCGCCTGCCACAGCCAACCGCCCAGCGCCGCCGCCCCCGCCAGGGTCAACCACGCCGCCCCAGACGGTGAGTAGAGCTGGACCGCCTCGACCGCTCCCCAACACGCGAGCGCGATCCCGACCAGCGCCGTTTGCCGCCCCCCCAAGAGCCCGCGCAACGCGCCGACTCCCCCGGCAATGACGGCGACCAGCGGCGCTGACTGGACGAGCGCGATCCGGCTAGGCAGCGCGGGCGGTGTGAGCGCCCCAGCCCCAGCGGCGAGCGGTGCGAGCGCAGCGGGGATCAGCGCAGCCGGGACGAATGCCGCCGCGCCGAGCGTCACCTCGCCGGTGAGCCGCCCCAGCCTGCGCGACGACAGGCCGAGCGCGATCAGGGTGAGGCCCGCGGCGCGCAGCCACGGGATCACCTCCTTGGCGCTGTCCACCAACGCCCCTGCCAGGGCATTGCCCGCCGCGAACGTGAGCGCGCCTAAGACGACCAAGCCGAGAAGCCAGACGTCCGCGAGGCGCGTTCGCCCCGCGTGCGCGCCAACCACGATCGCGAGGCCAACGGCGGTGGCCAACGCGAGCAAGCTCGCGGCCAGATGTAACGGCGTCGACAGGCCGGCCATTTGCCGGGAGTGTAGGGGAAGCGAGACCCGAAAGGAGAGATATCCCCCACTCAGGCGATTGAGGCATCCCCCAAGTGGGTGCGCTCAGGGCCGCGCCATGAGGTGCCGCAACGCCTCGAAGGACTCCACCGCATGGCCGGCGCCACGCACGACAGCCTCGAGTGGGTGGTCGGCGACGCGGGCTGAGATCTCAGCCTCCGCGGTGATCCGGGCGCCGAGGCCGCGCAGAAGCGCGCCGCCGCCAACCATCCACAGCCCGGAGTCGAGGACATCCTGGGCCAGCTCGGGCGGGCAGTTCCCCAGCGCGTCGAGCACCGCGCCCACGATCGTCGAGACGCACGGATCGATCGCGGCGCGCACCTCCTCAGCGCCAAGCGCGATCGTCCGCGGCAGCCCGGTGGCGAGCTCCCGGCCGCGGACCTCGGCCCATGGCTCCTCGGCGAGCGGGTAGGCCGAGCCGAGAGCGAGCTTCACCTCCTCCGCGGTGCGCTCGCCGATAGCGAGGTCGTACCGGTCCCGGACGTGCCGGGTGATCGCGTCGTCAATGTCGAAGCCACCCGTGCGGACCGGCGTCGCGGTGACGATCCCCCCGAGCGAGATCATCGCCACTTGGGAGTTCCCACCCCCAATGTCCAGCAGCATCGTCCCGGTCGGCTCCGCGAGCGGCAGGCCAGCGCCGATGGCGGCGGCAAGCGGCTCCTCCATCAGGTACGTCGCGCCTGCGCCTGCCCGGACCGCCGCCTCCTCCAGCGCCCGCCGCTCGACCTCGGTGACCCCGCTCGGTATGCAGATCAGCACGCGCGAGCGCGAGAAGCGGCTCATGCCGAGGCGTTGGAAGAGCAGCTCGAACAGCCGCGCCGTCACGTGGAAGTCGGTGATGGCCCCGCCCGCTAAGGGCCGGTGGGCGACGAGGTGGCCAGAGCTGCGGGCGATCAGCGTGTATGCCTCGCGCCCGAGCGCTTGCACCTGGCCGTCGCGCTGGTTGATCGCGACGACGGTCGGCTCGCTCAGCACGATCCCTTGCCCGCGCGCCCACACGAGGATGTTGGCTGTTCCGAGATCGATTGCCAGGTCACGCGTCACGGGCCGGCAGCGTACACCGTGCGGTCGGGCTAGTCGGTACCAGGCCAGTGGGCGTCACCGTCGGCCCACTGCTCCCGCTTCCAGATAGGGACGGTGGCCTTCAGCTCGTCGATGCAGAAGCGGGCAGCCTCGAATGCCTGGGCGCGGTGGGCGGCCGAGACCGCGACGACGACCGAGCACTCCCCGATCTGCAGGCTCCCGACGCGGTGCGCGACCCAGACCGCGAGCGCCTCCGGCCACTTCTGGGCGGTCTGCTCGGCCAGCGCGGCGAGCTGGGGGTGGGCCTGCTCGACATAGGCCTCGTACTCCAAGCCGGCGACCTCGCGCCCCTCGGAGTGGTTACGGACGTTGCCGGTGAAGACCACGGCGGCGCCCGCGGCCGGGTCGGTGACAAAAGCGTACGCATCGGCGACCGAGAGCGGCTCGTTGATCAGGCACGCGTGGAGCCGCGCTGTCATAGGTCCACCTCTACTCTGACCTCTAGGATATGAATGCAGCACGACAGTATTCCTTACGCCCGGAGCTCGCATGCCAACCAAGATCGTGGGGCGGGTCGTCCTCGACGAGACCGATCAGCGGCTGCTGAACATCATCCAGACCGAGTTCCCGCTTACAGCACGGCCGTTCGCTGCGCTGGGCGAGCGGCTCGGCGAGCCCGAGCGGGCCGTCATGGACCGCTACCAACGGCTGAAGGATGACCGCATCATCCGGCAGGTGTCCGCGATTTTCGACACGCGCAAGCTCGGGTACCGCTCCTCGCTGGTGGCCACAGCCGCGCCAGAGGACATGGTCGACGAGGCCGCCGACGTGATCAGCGCGCACCCGGGCGTGAGCCACAACTACCGCCGTGACCATGAGTTCAATATCTGGTGGACGATCGCCGTCCCACCGCACGAGGACCTCACCACGCACGTCAACGCGCTCCATCGCCTGTCAGGCGGGACGTCGACGCGCATCCTCCCCACGCTCAAGCTCTACAAGATCGGCGTCGACCTGGACGTCAGCGACCAGCGGGCCATGGACGCCCAGTCGAAGCTCCCCGCCTACAAGGACACCACGCGCACCGCCGAGGACCTCACGGACGCCGAGGTCGGCTTCGTCTGTGAGCTGCAGGAGGACCTGGCGGTCGAGCCGGCGCCGTTCGCGTCTATGGCCGAGCGCCTCGGCACCACCGAGGACGCCGTGCTCGCCGCGGCCGAGGCGTTCATCGACGAGGGCCTCATGCGCCGGTACGCGGCGGTGCTCCACCACCGGCGGGCGGGGTTCGGCGCGAACGCGATGAGCGTGTGGCGCGTCCCGCCCGACCGCACCGACGAGTACGGCTACCTGCTCGCCGGTTACGCCGCGGTGAGCCACTGCTACCGGCGCCCGACCTACCCGGACTGGCCGTACGCGCTGTTCGGGATGATCCACGCGACCTCGAAAGAGAAGGTCGAGCAGGCCGTCTGGTCAATCCGCGAGCGCAGCGGCCTGGACGACCACCGCCTGCTCTACTCCACCAAGGAGTACAAGAAGATCCGCGTCCGCTACTTCGACCCCGCCTATGACCAGTGGGCGGCGGCGAACATCCTGCCCCAAGACCGCCCGCAAAACTAGCGGGACTCGGTCCGGAACGGCGCGCGGATGTCGTCCCAATCACCCTGCCAAGCTTCGCCCCGGAAGCCGAGCAGGAAGATGACGAAGAGGTAGCTCGCAACCATCAGCCCGGCCATGCCGGTGACGAGGCCAGCGATCGCGAGGTTGCGGCCGGCGTCGCCGCGCGCCCGGCTCTGGTGGATCCCCAAGGCCGCGGCGATGAGCGCGATCGCCCCGAGCGGGAACGCGAGGATCCCGACTAACGGGATCCAGCACAGCGCGAGCGTGAGGAGGCCACACAAGAGGGCAGCGGCCGAGAAGGGGAACGACTGCTGCGGGGGCGGGGTCTGGCCAGTGCTCACAGGGACTGCCTCCTGAGCTGCCTCTTGGATTGCCTCTTGGATTGCCCACTGGACTGCCTCTTGGCTTTGAGGCGGCTGCCGAGCCACAGGACGAGCAGCGCCGCGGCCGAAACGATGGCGACGGCCAGATCACGGCGGCGCAGCTGGAGCTGGCCCACTGCCAGATACGCATGGTGCGCCTCGACGAACTCGCGGAGGATCTCCCGGTTGGAGCGGGTCGGCGCCCAGCCGTGCGCCTGCAGCCGGTCGGCCGTCACCACCCAGGGATACATGAGGTAGTGGAGCGCGCCGGGAGGCATGTGCCACAGCCGGCTCTCCCATAGCCACCGCACCGCCTCGAACGCGGTTGCCTCGGGGACGGTGATCAGCCGCCGCCCGAGGATCGCGCACACCTCGGTCACTGGCAGCCAGCCGTCAGCGGCGACATTGAATACACCGGGCAGGTCGGTCGTCACCGCGAGCCACACGGCGGCCACGACATCGTCGATGTGGACGAACTGCAGCGGGGCCGACTGCCCACGGACGAGCGGCAGCCGTGCGGACTCCAGGTGCCGGGCTATGAAGCCGTCGATGCCCGGCCCCAGCGTGATCGCTGGCCGCAGCACGGTCACGGTCACTGGCCCATCCGCGCCATCCGCACACGGACGGTCATCAGCCCGCTCCTGGACCAACCGCTCAACGAGCATGAGCTGATAGGCGGGGGCGAAGTCCGGGTTCGCGCGCAGGGCGGCATCCTCAGCGAGGGGCAGCTCGTTGTCTGGGTGCGCGCCGTAGACCATGGCGCTGGAGACCACGATGAGCTTGCGCGCCCCGACCTTCGCGACCGCGTCAAGGAGGCTCCGGCTGGCATGGACGGTGCGGGCGAAGGCGGCCTCCTCGTCATGGCTGAGCTCGGGCTCAAGGACGCAGTGCACGACGACCTCCGAGCCGTCGAGCGCGACCGGCATGCTGGGCTCGGCGAGGTCAACGCCGACGGCCGCGGTCACGGCTGTCTCGGCCTGCAGGCGTGTGAGCACAGCCTTGCCGAGGGCGGTGCCCGCCCCCGTCACCGCCACCCTCATCACTGCCTCCTGTGGTCACAACTCGGTGCGGCGCCGCTGGCGGCTGCGGCGCAGGGCGCGCCGCTCCTCCTCGGACATGCCGCCCCACACGCCAGCATCTTGATTGGCCGCAAGCGCCCACTCCAGGCAGTCACCGATGACAGGACAGGGGCGGCATACAGCCTTGGCCTGCTCGATTGATCCAAGGCAGGGCCGGTACACCCGAGCGGGAAGAATAACTCCGGGTCATGGCCAAGGCAGGCGGCACGGCCGCGCCAAGAAGCGCTCATGGTCTACTCTCCTCTCCCTACCCACACCACCGAAGTGCCCCAAACCAGGCCGGGAGCGACGAGCATGGCAAACACCGGCGTCACGATCAACGGATCAGTGCTCCGCGAGCTACGCACAACCCGCATGTGGAGCATGGCCAAACTCGCGAAACAGGCGCAGCGCTTCGCCCAACGCATCAAAGAGAACTCAGCGCTCGCCCCAGCGACCGTCCACCGCGCCGAGAACAGCAAGCGCCCCCTCTCACACGACAACCTGCGCTACCTCGTCGGCGCGCTCGCGCCCACCCAAGCCGACCTGCGCCGGCTCCTCAACGGCGCCAAACCCCCCGACGCGCTCGTCCGCCTGTGCAGCCACGCCCCCGGCCAGCAACCCGCCGACCAAGACCCCGCGGCGCTGGCCGCGACAATCGCCCAGCTCAACGCCGTCGTGGGCGAGATGCGCGAGCTTCTTTGCGCCCCTAGCCTTGGCGCAGGAGCCTCGCGACAGGGAGACGACGTGGACCGCTTCGCATTCCTCCACGAGTTCCTCCCAGGGCTGCTCGGCGCCGCAGCCGTCCCCTGGGCGGCGGTAGAGCGGCTCAGCGGCACCCGCCACACCGGCATGGACAACACGCTCATCGCCGCCTACGAGAACATCGCCGACGCGCTCTGGCGGGCGTACTCGTCTACCCCCAAGCGGGACCGGCTGCTCGTGGTCGTGGGACATCAAGCGGCTGGGGTCCGCGATGCGCTGCGCGAGCCGATGATGGGCAAGCAACGTAGGCGGCTTTACGAGGTGTCGGTCGGGCTGCACGCCGAGGCCGGCATGGTGGCGCTAGGGCAACACGAGCTGGATGTCGCTGACGGCTTCTTCGCGCTCGCGCGCGCCGCCGCGCACGACTCGGCGGACGACCGGCTGCAGGCGCAGGCGCTGCAGGTCTCCACCCACCTGCTGTCGTCGTTGCGGTATGGCGGCCATGGTGGGGACGACGAGCTGGCGTTGACCCGAGTGGAGCAGGCGGCCGTGCACGCCGCTCGCGCTGACGCGCACACGCGGGCGGAGACCGCGCGGCGCCTCGCGGAGCAGCGCGCGCTCGGCAGGGACGAGCCCGGCTTCCGCCGCGCGCTGGAGCAGGCATACGAGGAGCTCGCGCGCGTCGATGGCTCGGAGACCGGCTTCAGCGCCCGGTCGGGCGCCTTCCTCGCCCCTCGTTGGCTGCATGGCGCCGCGGGGATGGGCCTCATGGTGCTTGAGCGCAACAGCGAGGCGCTCCGCGAGCTCCGGGCCGCAATGCGCAACCATACGAAGAGCCGAGGCGCCGTGGAGATGCGCGCGGACATGGCCCGGGTGTGGGTGCAGCTGGGCGAGCCGGAGCAGGCGTGCGCCGAGCTGACCGCCGCGCTCAAGCTCGCCACTGCGATCAACCACCGGATTGGCATGCAGCGCATCCGCGGGGTGCGCGCCGGGTTCCCCGAGCCCTGGGCCGGGCTGGACTGCGTGCGCCAGCTTGACGAGCGGCTCCGCGCCGCAGCCGCCCACCCCTACGGCGGCGCCGGTCGGTGAGGCCACGTTCACGAGGGCTGTCGAAGCCGCCCAAGTGGTCAATGCACCCGCCGAAGGCCGGGGTAGTGATCAAAGCCTCGGTCAAAGCTCATAATCATCTCCAGACCGTGCCGGCGCATGACGGCGATGTGCAACGCGTCACGCGCAGAGAGCTGATAGCCACCGAGCACGACCTGCTTCGCCAACTCCACGTCAGCCAGCTCGACAGGTAAGACCTCGTCGACCAAGCCCAGAAGCGCGTCGAACGCCGGTTGAATCGCATCATGGCGGCCGATGGCCACGTAGCGATGGAGGATCTCCTGGAGCACCTCGACATCGGTGACCAGCCGCTCGCTCCGGCTTACCGCAGCCTCCAAGAGGCGCTGAGCACCAGCCTTGTGGGGATGATCGGCTCCCACCAAATACATGGGGATGTTGGAGTCGACCAGGATCATGAGGACGCATCCAAAGCGTCGGGGGCCTGATCCAGGTAGCCGCGCTCGATCTGTGCCAGCAGCTCCTCGATGTCGGCGGTCGGGAACGCATGGGCGCTCGCGGAGCGGATGATCTCAAGCTTCCGGGCGGGATCTCCTAGGGCTTCAGCGCGCCGTGCCGCGCGGATGGCCTGACGAACCCACTCCGAGACGGTCATTCCATGACGTTCGGCGAGCATGCGCAGCTCCTGCAGCTCGGCCTCATCGACCAGCACCTGAAGCCGCTTACTCATAAGATGAGCCTATCATACTCATGATATGAGTGCCTGATGAGTTCGGAGCACCTGGATCCTCACCTACAACACGCGAGGAGACCTGATGCCAACGTCCCTCTCCCAGCCGATGGGTTCGCCTGCACCGTCGCGGTGGTCACCGGCGGCGCGTCGGGTATCGGCCAGGCCGCGGCCGAGGACGCCACCCCCAGCGACTGGGGACACGAGCCTGGGCGTCAACGTCAAGGGCACGGCGATGATGGCTTCCGCCATCGTGCCGCTCTGCGGGCCGCGGGCGGCGGGGCGATCGTCAACATCGCGTCGATCTCGCCCTACATCGCCCAGCCCAACCGCTGGACCTGCAACACGACGAAAGGCGCGGTGCTGGCGTCTATCCGCTGCCAAGCGCTCGACCTGGCCCGCGCTGGCATCCGCGTCAACAGCGTCTCACCGGGCACGATCTGGACGCCGGAGCTTGACCGCATGACTGGTGGTGACCGCGCCGCCTGGGAGCCGGTCTTCGGCGAGCAGCACATGCTTGGCCGGGTCGGCGAGCCGAGCAGGTGGCCAGCGCCTCCTCTTCTTGTGCGGCGCTGGCGCCAGCTTCATCACCGGCGCGGACCTCCTAGTCGACGGCGGGTACACCGGGATGGGCCACGACCGGCCTGAGAATGCCATCACTACCGCAAGGAGTGAGCAGCGCGGATGCTCCGCGCAGCTGGAGGTTTAGGCGGCGGCGCCCGCTGGGGGTGACCGGGCGCCGCCGCGCCTGCCACGCGGGCAGTGACGATGCTGCCGCTGGGGCTGGCTAATCGTCGATCTCGAGGTCCAGCACCTTGGCGTCCCCAGCGTCGACGTTGACCTCCCGGCTGGTTCCATCGCTGGCCACGAGATCGACCTCCCAGACGACAAAGCCGTCCTCAGTGTCCAGCTCGCTGTCAATGACGGTGCCGCCCGGCACCGCCTTGAGCGCCGCGGCCTCCGCATCGCCACGGGACACCTTGGCCAGGCGCTGGAGGGCCAGGGCCTCAGCCGTATCGCCGTCCGGGAGGGTGGACTCATCGAGACGGATCGTTCCGACCCCGTGCTGGACTCCTAGCTGGGCGGTGGGCGAGCGCTGGGCGCCAGGCACCTGCTGGACGGGCGATGACTTACCGCGGGCGACCGCCACACCCACCAGGGCAATGATGGCCAGCGCGCCGGCTGCGATCATCATCCAGGCTCGTCGTGAGCGCTTCATTTATGCTCCTTCGTCCCCTCTAAGGGTGACAATCTTGGATGAGGTGACGATGAGCGGGACCTTAAAGGTTGGTCCTTTGGAACTCATCGAACGCTCATCCCGGCGTGCCACGCTGGGCCGCACCACGTGAAGGGAGCCGGTGGCGATGAAGGTGCTCGTGGTCGAGGATGAGCCGAAGATGCGCGCGCTGCTGGAGCGTGGCCTGGCCGAGGCCGGGTACCGCGTGCAGGCCGTGGAGGACGGCCCCAGCGCGGTCACCGAGGCAACCCGCGAGGCCTTCGATGTCGTGGTGCTTGACGTCATGCTGCCGGGGATGGACGGCTTCGACGTGGTGGCGGCGCTGCGCAAGCAGGAGGTGTGGGCGCCGGTGCTCATGCTCACCGCGCGGGACGCGGTGGCTGACCGGGTTGCCGGGCTGGACGCCGGGGCCGACGACTACCTCGTCAAGCCGTTCGCGTTCACCGAGCTGCTGTCCCGGCTCCGCGCGCTGCTCCGCCGCGGAGCCCCGAGGAGGCCGGCGGTGCTGACCTGCGGGCCTGTGGAGCTTGACCCGGCCACACGGGTTGTGACCTGCCGAGGCGAGGTCATCGACCTGTCGGCGCGCGAGTTCGCGCTGCTGGAGTTCCTGCTGCGCCGGTCCGGGCAGGTGCTGTCCCGCGCACAGATCATCGAGCACGTCTGGGATTACCACTACGACGGGTTCTCCAACGTGGTCGACGTCTACGTGAAGTATTTGCGCGACAAGCTCGACCGGCCCTACGGGCTGGATCTGATCCAGACCGTCCGTGGGGCCGGCTACCGCCTGGCCTGCCGGGGAGGACCCCCGGCGTGAGCGCGCTGCTCCGCCGGATGCCGCTGTCCCTACGGCTGGCCGGGCTCTTCACCGCGGTCTTCTTGGTGGCGCTGGGGGTGCTGGCCGGGCTGGTGTACTGGCAGCTCGGCCGGGCGCTGCTCGCGGCCACCGACCAGTCGCTGGTCGACACGGCTGCCCCCATCAGCGACGACCTGAACGGCGACGATGAGGTCGATCTCCCAGATGAGGAGCCGGACGTCGGCGGGCTGGAGCCGGCTGACCAGAAGGCCCAGCTGCTCGACCACGAGGGGCGAGTGGCGAAGGCGTCCGAGGAGGTCCCTCCCGACCGCCCGCTGATCGACATCGGGACCGTCCGCGCCGCGGGCGGGGACGCGGTCCAGGCGACAGTCACCGATGGGGGGCGCCGGCTGCGCGTCCTCGCTGTGCCAGTGCTGGAGAACGCGCTGGTGGCGGTCGCGATTGTGGCCGCCGACCTGGAGCCCGTGGCGGAGGCGCAGCACGCGCTGCTGGCCGCGTTTGTCCCTGCCGGGCTGGCGGCGCTGCTGCTCGCCGGCGTGGCGGGAGGGGTGGTGGCTCGGCGTGGCCTGTCCCCCGTCGGCCGGATGGTCGCCGAGGCCGAGACGATCCATGCTGGCGACCTCCAGCGGCGGCTGCCGGTGCCGGAGACCGCGGACGAGCTCGCGCTGCTGGGCCGCACGCTGAACGCCATGCTCGCCCGATTGTCGCAGGCGATCGAGCGGGAGCGAGCGTTCACCGCCGACGCGAGCCACGAGCTGCGCACTCCCCTCGCGATCCTGCGGGCGGAGGTCGAGTTAGCCCGCAACCGCACCGACGACCCAGCGCAACGCGCCGCGTTGGCGAGCGCCCTGGAGGAGGCCGACCGGCTGGCAGGGCTCATCGACGACCTCTTGGTGCTCGCCCGCGCGGATGCCGACCGGCTGGACTCCCGGAGCCGTGTCGACCTCGGCGATCTCGCCGCCGTGGTCGCCGATCGGTTCGCGGTGCTCGCCAGGCAGCGCGCTGTCCGCGTCACCGCCTTCGGGGCCGCGGTGGTGCACGGCGACGCGCGGGGGCTGGAGCGGGCATTAGCCAACCTGGTCGACAACGCGCTCCGCCACACCCCGCCTGGCGGTCGCATCGCGATCGGCGTCTCTCCCACCAACGGCGGCGCGGATGTCGTCGTGGCCGACACCGGGCCAGGGGTAGACCCCGACCTGCTCGACCGCCTGTTCGACCGGTTCACCCGCGCTGACTCCGCTCGGGGCCGGGCCGGCGGCGGGGCGGGGCTTGGCTTGTCGATCGTCGCCGCCGTCGCCGCCGCCCACGGTGGGAGCGCCGCCGCAGCCAACCGTGACGGCGGCGGCCTTGCGGTGACGCTGCACCTCCCCGGCCTCGACCCCCTCACCGCCGAAAACGCCTCAGCCATACCCGCCATGCGGCGATGAGCGAGCACAGGGTACGGCGACGTTTCATCTCCCATTCATCCACCTCTCATCTCGCGCGCCCATGCTTGGGCTATGCGTCGAGCGCGAGCGATGAGCGCGGTCCGGGTCCTCTTGATCGAGGACGACCCTGGCCTGGCAGCCTCCGTAGAGGCTGACCTGGAAGCCGGCGGATTTGCCGCCGACCTCTGCCACGACGGCCAGGAGGGGCTCTTGATGGCCCTTACTGGCGGCTACGGCGGCATCGTCCTCGACCTCATGCTGCGGGATGCCAACGGCTACCGCGTCAGCGGAGAGCTGCGCCGGCTTGGGGTTCGGATCCCGGTCCTGGGGCTCGCATCGAAGGATGAGGAGGCGGAGACGCTCGACCGAGAGGCGGACGACATCCTGGCCCAGCCGTTCTCCTGCCTCGTCTCCCGCCTCCAGGCCCTGCTCCAGGGCGGCGTGCAGGAGCCTGCCAGTGTGTGGCTCTCCGGTGACCTTGTCGTGGATCTGGCCAGGCGCTCCTGCCGGCGCGGCGAGGCCGAGGTCCCGCTCACCCCGCGAGAGTGCTCGCTCCTGGAGCTCCTCCTCCGCCGGGCTGGGCAGGTCGTCAGCGCGCAGGAGATCCTGGACCAGGTCTGGGACTTCGCGTTCGAGCGCAGTCCCCGCATGATCGACCGCGCCGTCTCCTCCCTGCGGCGCAAGCTTGACTGCCTCCTCGAGCGCCAGAGCATTCAGACCATCGAGGGGATGGGCTACTGGCTGCTGTAGCGCGGAGGATTGTATGCGCCCGCCAGCTGGGCCTACTGCTGGGATTGGCTCTGGACCGATCGGACCAGCTCCCTAAGGCGAGCAGCGCTCAAGAGGTGCCCTCCAGCCTCAGCAAGGTCCAACGCCTCGGCGGCAAGCGCGCGGGCCTCAGGATCACCTTGCGCGATGGCAAGCTCAACTCGGGCCAGGCGGGCCTCGTACTGGGTCATCGGGATCGCCTCCGCCAAGGCGCGCCTCACCCAAGGCTCGGCGGCGTCCAGATCACCCTGGGCGATCAGCACTGAGGCGAGGCGGGCCGCCGCCCAAGAGGAGTAGATCGGCATATCCCTGCCCGCCTCTATGGCCCTGCCAAGGGACTCCCTTGCCTGGTCGAGATCCCCCGCCGACTGGCATGCGATGCCCAACATCAGGAAGCCGCCGGCTGTCAGCTCCCGGTGCCCCAGCCGTTGAGCCATCGCCAGGGCTGACTCGGCGAACTCCTTCGCGCCTTCAAGCCTCCCGAGCGAGAGCGCCAGGCTTTGCATCCCGACGCACCAGAGCTCGCCCTCCATATTCCCGAGCATCCGCTCGAGGGAGAGCGCCTCCTCGATCGCCACAAGGGCCTCCTGCGCCCGGCCCATGAGCACGAGCCCGATCCCCCGGTTCGTGCCCGCCGTGCCCACACGCAGCAGCATCCCGGAATCGTGGAACAGGCGGGCCGCGCTGCCGAACATCTCGACGGACTCGCGGATGCGCCCTTGCCCCAGCGCAGCCGTCGCCCGCGCGTCCAAGATGCCCGCTACCCCATACGCGTCACCGATCTTCTCGAACAACCCAAGCGCCTCGGCGCACCGGGCCTCGGCTTGGCTCAAGCGGTTCATGTTGGCGTCCACAATTGCCCCCACCGCCAACGCCTCAGCTCTCGCTCTGGCGTTACCGCCCGCCTCGGTGAGGGCGAGCTCGATCAGCTCACCGGCGTGCAGGTAATCCTCCGAGCCAGAGATGAGCATGGCCATACGGGTCAGGATCCGCGAGCGCTCCGGTCCGGGGTCTCTCGCGGCCAGGGCGGCGCGCAAGTCGTCTCGAGCCCCCTTGATGTCCCCCCTGCGGCTCCGCCCCTCGGCCCTGATCTCGAGCAGCGTCGAGCGGATGAGGGGGTTCGGCCCAAGCTCCAGGCCAGCGTCAGCCAGGCGCTCCGCCTCCTCGCTGGCGAAGCGGTCCAGCCTGCGACGGCCGGCCCGCGCGAACGCCTGCGCGGCGGCCTCGTGATCGCCCGCCGCCGCCAGGTGACGGGCGAGCTCGGCCGGGTCGGCGCCCTCGGCCACAAGCGCACGGGCCAGCATCTGGTGGAAGCGGCCCCGCTCTGCCCCATCGATCCCCTCAGTGATGCTCTCAGCGATGACGTCGTGGGCGGTCACCCATCCCTGGTCCCCCAGCCGCGCCAGCCCAGCGCGCGCCAATGCGTCAAGGTCGTCCAAGACCGTCGCTTGATCAGCCCCTCTGGCCGCCGCCAGAACCCGGGCGGGCGTCTCCCGGCCCAGCAACGCCAGCAGGCAGAGGGTCTCGCGCCGCGGGAGCGGTTGCCGGTCCGTCCGGGCGAGTATGGCTTGGCGCTGCCCGGCGCGCGCCGCCCGTTTGGCGAGCCCGCTCGCCTGCTGCGTCCTCGCTCGCCAGCCACGGGCATCGCGGTCAATCGCGCCCTTCCCCGCAAGCGCCCGGAGCACCTCGGCGACCGCGAGCGGGGTGCAGTCGGTCTCCTTGGCGATCACCTGCGACAGCTCCTCGTCGGCGATGAGCTTGCGGATCGCCTGCGTGGACAGCGGCGCGAGCCCGAGCCGGCACACCTGTATCCCCAGCTCATCGAGGTCGCTCAGAAATGCCGCGACGGGTCCCTCCGGGGGGACCTCCTCGGAGCGGTACGCGAGGATCATGCCCAGACCTGAGGCTTGCTGCGCGACCTTCCTCAGGAGCCGGAGGCTCGTGGGGTCGCTGTCCTGCAGGTCGTCCAGGATCAGCATCGCCCCCTTCATGGAGATCGCCTCAGCGAGCCGGACCGCGCCCTGGATCGCCAGCGCCCGGCGGCTCTCGGGGTCGAGCGAGGTGTTGCTGATGGGGCGCAGCTCCTCCAGCTCGGGAACGAGGTCAGCCACGGCCTGCGCAGCTCGGTCAGGGATCGCCAGGGCCGCGTCGGGATCGACGGAGAGGATCTCCCGCAGCAGCGCGCGAGCCAACGCCCAGGGCTCCTCCCGCTCACCAGGGAAGGCCCGCACGGCCACGACGGGCACTCTCGACCGCGCCGCCACCTCGGCGAGCAGGCGTGACTTCCCCGACCCGGGGAGGCCCGAGACGACCGCGGCCCCATAGATGGGGGGGCCGACCACGTCCAGGATGGCCCCAAGCTCCTCGTCGCGCCCGACGAAGTCCAGCTCATCGAAGGTCGGCCGCGGGGCGATGATGAGCGAGCGGCGATCGCCACCCCCAAGCGGCTCCCCGCGAAGGATCTGGCCCTCAAGCTCAAGCGCCTCAGGGGAGGGGTCCAGCCCGAGCTCGTCAACGATCCGCTCGCGAAACCGGGTAAACGCCGCGAGGGCGGCGGCGGTGTCGCCGCAGGTGGCGAGGGCACGCACGAGCAGCAGGTGAGCCGCCTCCCGCAGCGGCTCACGGGCGACCGCCACCTCCGCCAGCGCGACCGCCTGGCTGGGGTCCCGGACCGCCAGCGCCGCGAGCGCCCCTCCCTCCAAAGCCTCCTGGTACGCCCGCGCCAGGCTGCTCCGAAACTCCTGCGCCCACTTCTCGTACACGTCCTCCGCCAACGGCTCACCGCCCCACAGCTCGATAGCGAGCCGGAACTCCCTGAGCGCCGCGCCGGCTTGCCCGCTCGCTAAGCGCTCATGGCCAGCCTTCACCCGCGCGAGGAACACCTCTGCGTCGACGGTGCACCGATCATCGGACGCGAAGGAGTAGCCGCCGGGCCCGGTGAGGATCAAAGACCCGTCGCCGAGCGCGCGGCGGGCTCGGCTGACCATGACGCTGACGTTCATCGCAGGGTTGACCGGCGCCCGCCCAGGCCAGAGCGCCTCAGCGAGGACGTCCCGGGGGACGAACGCTCCCCGCTGGGTCACCAGCACCCGCACCAGGGTCCGGACTAGGCGCCCGTTAAAGGCGCCGGGAGGGATCTCCTCGCCACCGCGGCGAACCGAGAAGCGCCCGAGCAGCCGGACCTCGATCGCGCGCCCGTCACCGAAAGCCTGCTGGCCACCTGCCATAAAACTGCAATATCCCCTCCATAGACTGACCTTGCAAGCGGGGTTCCGGTCCCGAAAAGCCTTGCCTTCCTGGCAAACGGAAATGGATCCCGCCGAGGCACCACGACAAGTAGGGTACTCGTGAACCAGCAAGCAAGGGTAGGGACGACCCAGTATCAACGGACGCGTGACGCGGTTGAGGCAGTCGCCGGAGCCATCGCGGAGATGCTCAACCACCTTCCCGACACCAGCGTCCCGATCCCAAACTCAGACTGGAGCGTTGGCGAGGCCGCCGCCCACCTGGCCACCGCGCAGGAGCTGTTCATCGAGGGGCTGAAAGGCCAGAGCAGCCCCTATGGCGATGGTCACTTCACGAAGTTCTCCTCGGTCAACGCTGAGCAGCTCGCGGAGTTTGGCGAGCGCGACGGCGCCAAGCTCGCCACCTTGCTCGTAGAGCGGACACGCATCTTCCTTGAGGAGAGCGCCGCCTACCCCATCCAGCACCGGGTCCACTACCACTTTGGTCCCATGGACATGACCACGTGGACCTCCTACATGCTGGTCCATTTGCTCATGCACGGGTGCGCGATCGCCGCGGCGCTTGACCGGCCATCTCCACTCAAGCCAGCCCACACTGACCTCGCGCTCCCCTTCCTCAAGGCGGTCATACCGCGGGGGTTCAACAAAGAGGCTGTTTCGGGGCTCAAAGCCTGCCTAGAGGTGCGCCTCCGGGGTGGCCGGAGGTTTGCCGTGCAGTTCAACGACGGGTCGGTCATCGTAGAGGACACTCCCACGAAGCCGGTGGACTGCCACTTGTCCGCAGATCCAGTGGCCTTCTTCCTCGTCGCCTTCGGGCTCGCGGGTCAGTGGGGGCAGATTGCGCGCGGCAAGCTCGTGGCGTGGGGTCGCAAACCCTGGCTCGCGCTGCGGCTCAAGACGTTCTTTCCTAACCCGTAAATACTTATGGATATCACGAAAATTCAACTCTCATGGACGTTCGACCCTCAGCCTCCGTTACAAGCGGAGCAGGTGTGATGGAGCCGGTGACGCTCAACCTCGACGGGGGGGAGATTGTGTGCACCGAATGCCGTCTGCCTAAGCCGCCTGAGGCGTTTCACTTGGTTCGCGGCCCGCTCACCGTGGGGGACTGGCGGGCGCAGCCCTGCGCCGACTGCTGCCGACGTCGAGTCGAGCAAAGCGCGGTCAACGCTGGGGCAGAGGAGGACCAGGCGTAACACGCCTTTGAGGCTCACCAATGAGTCGGGCGAGGCCCCGGGTGGTGCATCCGCCACCCGGGGCCATATTTTCTGCGAGCTGCCGCCCGCCGCCGCGCGAGCGGAGTCCCCGCCTGGCTGCAACGCAAACGCCGTGACTCGCGTCAAGTAAGGGCAGCGGTCCACGACAGGGAGTGGCTATGCCCAACGCGGTCCAGCAGCCTGCAGTCGCCGAGCGCTACGGCGGGTTCGACGAGATCACCCAGGCGATGACGACCCTTGAGTTCCGCCAGGACCCCTACGCGCTCTATGCGCGGATGCGACGCGAGCAGCCGGTGTACCGCAGCTCCCGGGGGCTTTGGTATCTCACCCGCTACGCTGATGTCGAGGCTGCCCTGCACGACCTGCGGCTGTCAAACGACCGAGACCGGCTCGCGGGCGCAATGGCCGCCGGGCAAGGAAGCATGGAGCGCCTGAGCCGGCTGGTGCAACGGTCCGAGCGCTCGATGCTGAACGCCGACCCCCCTGGCCACACCCGCCTCCGTAAGCTGGTCAACAAGGCGTTCACCGCCCGCCGTATCCAAGGCGTGCGCCCGCGGATCCAGGCGATCGTCGACGGCTTGCTCGACGCCGCCGTCGCGGCGGGGCCGGCCATGGACCTCATCGCGGCGCTCGCCTACCCATTGCCGATCACCGTCATCTGCGAGCTGCTCGGCGTCCCCCACAACGACCGGGAGCTGATCAGGAGCTGGTCCCGGGAGCTCGTGGACCAGGCGACGCCCGGCCTCACGCCGGAGGGCCTTGAGCGCGTCGAGCAGGTGACCGACGAGTTCGAGCGCTACCTGCGGGATCTCATCCGCTCACGGCGCGCCGAGCCAGCCGACGACATCCTCAGCGCGCTGGTCACGGCGCAAGAGCACGGCGACCAGCTGACCAACGACGAGCTGCTCATCACGTGCGTGGTGCTGCTTGTCGCCGGTCACGAGACCACGCTCAACCTGATCGGCAACGGGATGCTTGCGCTGCTGCGCCACCCCGGCAGCTCCGCCGGCTGCAGCAGGATCCGGCGCTGATCCGCCCCGCAATCGAGGAGCTGCTGCGCTACGACAGCCCGGCCCAGATGGCCCTCCGCGTCACTGCGGAGACGGTGGAGATCGGCGGGCAGGCGCTGGCCGAGGGCGAGCTGGTGTTCGCGGTGCTTGGCGCGGCGAACCGCGATCCGGACCGGCTCCCTGATCCGGACTGGCTCGACCTGGCGCGGGCGGACAACCGCCATCTGAGCTTCGGTAACGGCCCGCACTTCTGCCTGGGCGCCCCGCTGGCCCGCCTGGAGGGCGAGATCGCGATCGGCACGCTCGTGCGGCGCCTGCCAGCCCTGCGCCTGGACACCGACACCGTCGAGTGGCGGCCAAACCCGCTGCTGCGCGGCCTCGCACGCCTGCCCGTCGCCTACTAGCGGGGAGGCGGGTCGCCGGGCCGGGCGAGGCGGGCGAGCGTCGCCCGGCGCAGCTCACCGGTCTGCGCCTGGATCACGTAGAAGGCGGCCTCCCGCACCAGCCGCTGAGCCGGGTGGGACCGGGACATCCCCCGGCCACCGACCGCAGCGAGCCACGCCTGGGCGGCCCGGCTCGCCAGATCGAGTGACCAGTCCCGCACCACGATCAACGCGCCTAACCAGCCGGCCAGCTCGGGCTCATGCGCAGGCGGGGGCTGGTCGATGAGCGCCTCCGTCCGGTGGTGGCAGCGGGTGAGCTCGGCGGCCAGGGCGACCGCCGCCCCTCGCGCCGAGCCCTCGCCGCTCCGCAGGGCGTTGATGCAGGTCTCGGCGATCCCGAACGGCGCTGTGACCGGCTTGGCCGCCGCCACCCGGTCCGCCTGCCGCCAGCGCTGGTCAGACCAGATGTCGACGATCTGGCCAACGGGGACCGCCACCTGGTCGAACTCCAACCGGACCGTCCCGGTGGACTGCAGGACCATGAGGTCGAGCAGCTCGGGGAGCAGGCCTGGGGCCTCTACTGGGACCAGGCAGAGCACCTTGCGCCCGTCATCGCAGCCAGCCACGACCAGGATGACGTCGATCAGGCCCCAACCCGTCACCCAGGGGGCGGCCCCCTCGAGGATCCAGCCCCCGCCGCCGGCCGGCTGCGCCCGCACCGCCGGAGGCCCCGGGCGGCGGAGGTACGCGAACGCGATCCCCGCCCGAGCCTTCCCCGTGCACAACGGGCGCAGCCACCGCTGCCGGGCCGCGCCGTCAGGCGCCCCCGAGAGCAGCCGCACCGGCGTGTGGTGCTGCGCCCAGGTGAAGAACGTGGCCCCGCAGGCCCCCGCCACCAGCTGCTGGCACCGGCGCACAACCGGCGGAGGCGCCGCTTGGCCGCCGTCGGCCACCGGGCCGTACAGGCCCATGAGCCCGGCCTCGGCCAGGGCGTCAAGGTGGCCCCGGGGCAACAACGGAAGGCCGTCGACCTGCTCGGCGGCCGGGGCGAGGACCTCGGCCGCGACCCGGGCGGCGGCCACCACCAGCGGATGGCTCCCCACCTCCCAGGCGGAGGCAGTCACAGGGTGCCCGCTCAGTGGGCGGCGACCTGCTTCAACACGCGGTAGATCATCTCAGTGCCCTCCCGCAGCGAGGAGACCTCGATCCGCTCATCGTTGCCGTGCATCCGCTCCAGGGTGTCATTGTCCAGCGGGTACGGGTAGATGCCGTAGACAGGGACGCCACGCGCAGGCGTCCGTGCTCGCCTCGAACAGCCCAGGGGACACCATGGCAGTCGGCCATTGCGCCCCTGCCTGCTCGACCAGCGCCCGGTAAATGACGTTCTCCTTCTCCCCCGCCCGCTGGACCGTGTACGCGAGCGTGTTCCGCGTCAGCGCGTGGTAGAGCGGCTGGTACCCGCTGAGGCGCACGACATCCTGGCCGGCCCTGATCCCGCTCGGCTTGGGTCGTGGCCTTCACCAGCCGGCGGGCGGCGCCGGACAGCGGCGGCGCGCTGCGCTCCGCGAGCGCGGCGAAGTACTCGCGGGTCTGGGCGTTCAACCCCATCAGCAGCATGTCAGCCCGGGGGGCAGGTCCGCAGCCTTCGCGCGGTGAAGCTGAGCAAGCGGACGCTGCTCGCCTGCTCCCGGGTGCACACGATGCACGAGGCGTAGCCCTCGCGGGCGACGAGGTCGTCGCCAGCGGCAAGGCGCCCCTGCAGGCGCGCCCAGCGGGCGAGGTGGCGGGCCATGGGCCGGAGACGCACCGCGCGGCCACGGCGATGCTGGCCCTCCTGCGCCGCATCCGGCGTGACGTCGATAAACAGCAGGTGAGCGGTCCGCCCACGTGCCCGGGCGAGGCGCGCGATCATCCGGCGCATCCACGGGCGGGTGCCGGTCTCGTGCACGATGACCGACCCGCCGCCGAGCAGCGCGACCGCGATCCGGATGTAGTGCTCGACGTGGACCAGGGGGCGGTAGAGCGGATAGCCGCGCGCCGACCCAAGCCAACGGCGGTAGCGGTCGTACACGTCCTGCGAGTCGAGGACGCGGACCCTCCCCTCTTTGCGGGTGCGCCTGATGAATGTGGTCTTCCCCGCCCCGGGCACGCCCGCGATCACGAGCACCGCTCTGGGTGGGAACGCGAGCATCGCAGGCAGCTGCTGAGCGTGGCGGGTAAGGTCACAGGCGACGGATGCTGGGCATAGGTTCACCCATCCAGCATGCCCACCCTGGACGGTATCGAGCCCTCCCCGTCACCCTGGTGTCCACAGGCTTGCAGGTGATGCGAGTCGGGACGCCACCATTAGGTTCGATAGGTCAGCTGTATCAGCCGCGAGGGCTGGTCGTCGAAGACCTTGATGACGCTGCGGTTGAGGATGTCGTCGTAGTACCAAGCGTTCGCTGTGGAGGCTTCCAGCGCAGCTGCCCGCTGGGCGGCGGTGGCACCGGGGATGGGCTCGATCGTGTCGCCGTCGATGCGGAGCTGCTCCAGTGGCCCGGAGGGTCCCTTGGGCTCGGCTGGGTCGTGGAGGACCGCGATGCGGAGATCTTCCTCCAACGGCGGGGTGTACCCGTCGTGGATGCGCTCCACGTTGATGTCGCGTCTCCCCGGGGCCGGGTAGGAGTGTGTGATCACGGTCTTGCGGTACTCGTCACGGGCCTGTTCGTCGCCGCCCTCTTCGACTGGCCGCTTGGGAGCTGAGGAGCGGCTGATGCCGTCATCGAGATACATCGAGTACATGCCGGCAGGTCCTGGATAGATGTTGAGGGTGAGCGGGTTGGGGAGGTTGTTGTGGTTGCGCTCACCGACGTACTGCTCAAGCTCGACGGTCGGGATGATGGCGCCAGCGCGCACGTAGAGGGGCAGCAGGAAGGCGATGTGATCGCCGTGTGTCCCGAGCGATGCGTCGTAGTCGCGGATCGTGGTGCCGCCGGGCACGGGGTGGTCGAGGGGGAGCCGGTTGTCCATGAAGCAGTACCAGTTGGCTCCTGCTGGCAGATAGACGTCACGCTTGCCACCGCCGGCTGATTGGGGGTCGAGGATCGGGGCGACGAGGAGGTCAGCTCCGACGCAGAACTCGGTGTCCAAGAAGCCCGCCTTGCTGTAGTACAGGGCCTTGTCCTTCGGGTCCGTCACGCATAGGGGCCGGCAGATCGGCATCCCGGTGAGGGTGCTCTCGAACATGGCGTCGTAGAACAGCTGCAGCAGGCGGTAGCGCAGCCCGATGTAGTGGCGGCAGACCGGGATGACCATCTCGTACAACGGAGGATCCGGGAGCGGCTGGCCGGAGGTCTGGAACCACTCGACGTACTGGAAGGGCTCCTGGAACTGCTTTTGGCCCTTGCGCACGTAGTGGTTGCGGAACCAGGGCAGAAACGCCCCGGCTATCGTCCAGCGCATCAGCAGCTCAGGGCCCACCCAGCCCTGGTTAGGCTCCCCTTGGGCGAACCCGCCGATGTCCTCCCCGGCCATTGGCTGCCCGCACAGGCCGATCGCCAGCACCTGGGAGAGGTTGATGCGGAGGAAGTCCCAGGTGGAGGCGTTATCGCCGGTCCAGAGCGCCGCGAACCGGTGCATCCCGGTGAAGCTTCCCCGCCCGACGATGAAGTTGCGCGTGTTGTCACGCCCGGCGAGGTGGTTGAGGCCGTGGTAGGTGGCCTTGTGCAGGTTGTAGGAGTAGAGGTTCCAGGCGCGGATGGCGAGGTTCGTAGTTGGTGTGGTGGCCGAGAGCCAATCGTCGGTCACGAGTAGGCGGAACGGGAAGCCCTTCATGTCTCCCCGGGTGTCTCGGATGGCCGGCGTGGTCATGTCCTGCCACACCATCTCCAAGCCCATGTCGAACAGGTACTGGTACTGGGCGCCCCACCAGCGGCGGACGTCTTTGCGGCCCAGGTCGGGGTAGTGCCCCGTGGTGCCAAGGGCTCCGCCGTAGTTGACCTCACCGCGGTATGGCCCGCCGCTGTTGAAGCTGCTGTCCGGTCCGTCGAGCGTCTGGTACGTGTTGCCTCCCCCGTACTGCTGGTACACCTTGGCCGCGGGGTCGTCAGCGTCGACGCGCCTGTCGGTGACGAAGAGCGTCTGCGCTAACCCCTCCTTGTAGGTCGTATAGCCGGGGTCACGGTCGCTGATGATGGGCGTGATGTTGGTGGCGCACTTCACGCCGAGCGCCCGGAGGCCGGCGAACATGCCGCGGGGATCGGGGAACCGGTCCTCGTTGATGGTGAAGGTCTGGTAGGCGTGCTGGATGTCGATGTCCACGTGCAGGCCGTCGAGCGGGATCGCGTTGGCCCGGTACCGGGTGGCGGCCCACTCGAGGGCCTGACGGTCCTCGTACCCGTAACACCCCTGGTGGTAGCCGAGGGCGTAGCGGGGCCTCAAGCGTGGCCGGCCGACGAGGGAGGAGTGCCGGCCGACGACATCGGCCGTCTCGTGGCCGAGGTACACGTAGTAGTCCAGGCTGCCGAACCGCGTCCCGAGTAGGTATTGGGTGGAGTTGATGTAGCCGAGGTCCATGAAGACCTGCGCCGGGTTGTCGACGTAGAGGCCATAGACGCTGTCGCGGTCTGGGACCCCGTTCAACTCGAGGAAGAACGGGTCGGCGTGGTAAAGCGGCTCACGCTCCTCGAAAGGGCCCCGACCGTAGACCTGGTTGTACGCGTAGTTGTCAAAGCTGAAATATGTGAGCTGCTCGCTGTCTTTGCGGAGCGCCTTCCCGCCCTGCTCGCCGAAACCTACGTAGGCCGCGGTCGCCGGCCGCCGCACGCTTTGAACGATGGCGAAGTCGTTAGGCCCATTGGTAGTGAACGAGATCGCCGGCGTTGCGGTCTGCCATACCGTGTAGTCCTGCCCTGCGGAGAAGCCGTACGCCGCGATGCTGAATGGCTGGTGGGTTACCACCACCTTCATGAACGGGGAGCCGTCTGGAGCGGAGGTGACCAGTGCGATGCTGTCGGTGTTGTCGCGGGCATCAAGCGTGAAGGGCTCCGCCCGCATCAGGCTCTCCGTGAGCTCATCCAGGGTGTTCATTACAACAGAACGGCTGTTCTGAGGGCTGTAGTCGTCACTGGAATGAAAACCTGGGTTGAACCGCACACGGAACGTATCCCGCTGGACGATGGTCAGTAGGAGTGCGCACAGCGAGCCGCCGGGACGGGCGAAGGTGACGGTGACCGTTCGGCCCAATGGGTCATAGGTGTGCCCTGTGGCGGCGGCCAACGGCTCCCATTGCTGAAAACCCGTGAAAAATTCATCGACTCGTACAAATTGGTACGGATTTGGGCTCATGCAAAGTCCTCCTCTTGCCCGGGCCGAGAAGCAACTTCGTGACGGGGTGCGGGAGATTGACGGGCATGTCCTCGCCTCGCCGGCGGGGAGGCGCCCCTCCACAACACTAACGGCGCTCAGGGCGTGGGCGCTTATGCTCCGCGAGGCGTTTGGCGAGCGTCAGGCCGGTTGACCGAGCCCGATCACCCACCGCTTCCTTGATGGATAAAGGCGATGAGGCTCGCGCGGTTGCCGAGGCCGACCTTGCGGTACACCCGCTCTAAATGTTTCTGCACCGTGCGCTGGCTAATCGCGAGGCTGCGAGCGATCTCGCGGTCAGTGGCACCGCCGAGGAGGTGCTCGACGACCTCCCGCTCGCGCGCGGTCAGCGCTGGCAGGCGGGGTAATGCCTGCTCGACCCGGTCGGCGCGGTCGCTGAGACTGCGCACAGCCGCAGTGAGTGAAGCGACGTAGTGGCGGCGAGCCACAGCCTGTGCCAGATGCGGCGTCGCCAGATCGGCCACAGCCTGGTCGCGGTGGGAGAACCCGAGCCGGTCGCGGTTAAACGCCAGCGCGGTGGCCTGCTGTGTACCGCTCTGCACCACGCACAACAGCTGGTCCTTGATCCCATGGGGGCGGTGGAAATCGGTGTACACCGCCAGCCTGCGCAGCGTGGGCAGATCAGCCAGATCACTCAAGGCGGCCGAGGTGCCCATCGCCAGCTGGCCAGCCCGGTAGGCGGCAAACCCCGGATGCTGCCCGATCACCGCATCAAAACCCGGCAATCCCCGAAGGTCCGTGTCAGCCGGCTCAGCAATAACCCCCAGCAGCCGCCCGCTGGTGTGGTCGGCGCGGTTGTACGACACAGAGTTACAGCCCACAAGGCGACCGAGCTGAGCCAATATCTGCCTGGGCATCTCACCGCCGTCGCCGCCGCCGTTGAGCGCGTAGATGACCTCCAGGACAGCCCGCAGGTCCTTGGCCGCCACATTGGTCATCGAACTCCCGCCCCTCCTCAGCGCGCGTCTGGGACAGGAGGCCGCTCACGGGCCGCGTGATACCTCCCATCACCAAGGCGTACGCAAAACTACGGAGCATCCCCCCAGGTCCTGCGGAACTCATGTAGTGCGTCGATCCGGTCCCTACCGGTTCTGCCGCTGCCGCGGCATCGACGAACGCAGAGGAGGGCAGCGCCATGTCGCTGCCGAAACATCAACTACTCGGAGGAGGACTCCAATGGCTTCACTGAGGCGGCTGAGGTCCCACGCGCCTGGCCATCAGACAGCGGGTGTGACCGAGCCTCCGGCCGTCAACGTCCAGCAGGCCGCCGGCACGAGCGCCCAAGCGATCCAGTCGGCAGTCGACGCGTACCGCGAAGACCTCGGGCCGCTCAACCCCAACCAGCCTGGCTCCCTCGGCTCGGGGCGGCGAGAGATCAACTGGGACGGCGTGCCTGATCGCTTCGCCGCGCCGAACCTGCTCCCACCCGACTTCTTCAACGTGAACTCGCCCCGGGAGGTGGTGTTCTCGACCCGCGGAGAGGGCTTCCAGGTCAGCGCCAACGCCGGGATAGCGCCGATCGAGTTCGACAACATCAACCCGTCCTACTCCAGCCTGTTCGCGACGTTCAGCCCGCAGCGGCTGTTCACCGCGCTCGGCAGCACCACCATGGAGGTGCGCTTCTTCGAGCCCGGCAGCTCCACACCGGCGACAACCAGCGGGTTTGGCGCCGTGTTCACCGACGTGGACCGTCCCGGAACCAAAATCGAGTACTTCGACGAGTGGGGCCAAACGCTCGGGAGCTTTGACGTGCCAACCAGCCCCGGCCGCGAGACCCTCTCCTTCTTGGGCGTCCGCTTCCTCGACCGCCGGGTGGCGCGCGTCAGGATCACCAGCGGCAACACTGCCCTCGGCCCCGACGAGCGCAAAGACCGCGATCTCGTGGTGATGGATGACTTTATCTTCGGCGAGCCAATCCCAACGGGGGCAAGGCTCAACCCCCAGCCTGAGCCTCCTGGATGATCAAGGTTTCCAGCCCCGACCCATGACCCGCGCAGTGCCCGGCGCATAACAGAGGTTTCCATGGCCTCTCCATCTATGCAAGCGGCGTAGAGTTTCGACTTCATCCTCCATGCAACTGCATCGCACACTCGGACAGGACAAAGTGTGGTGGAGGTCGAGCAGACCAGGCTCGGAGAAAATGCGCTGTCCCGTAGTAATCGGCCAATCCCGATCTCGGAGTCACGGACGTTTCCTCACAGGACATTGACGTCTCCCCCCGGAATCATCCCCTACCAGCGCCTTTGCCGGCCTCGGTTATCGCCACAATGTTCAACTCGGTGTTCACCATCAGGAGGCTGCTGAGGTACTACTCGCAGCGCCGCGAGAATCACCTGTTAGGTGTCGGAAGCAGATGTGGAGCGGGCGATCCGCCTGCTCGCCGATGTGCTCGGTGGGACCGGCACGACCTGCGCCTGCCCACCGTCGTAATTTTTACGATATCTGAGGCGGTTCTCACGGCGTGTGGCCACCGAAACCGCGCTTCGCTTCGCCCACGGATAACAGCCGCAGTTCTCAAACACGTACTCAGGAAGCATATTGCTGGCTCGGGCGTTGTACTCCCCGACGGTGAGCCAAAAGGAGGGGCCGCAGGGATGCTGGCGGAGCTGACGATCTACAGCACGTTCTGGTGTGGGTACTGCCGGCGGCTGAAAAGCCAGCTTTTCCAGGAAGGGATCGGCTTCGTCGACGTTGATATCGAGCGGGAGCCGAGCGCGGCCGACTACGTCAGCAGCGTCAACGGCGGCAATCACACGGTGCCAACCGTCGTGTTCCCAGACGGCACGGCTCTCACGAACCCCTCCCTCGCGCAGATCAAGAGCCGTCTCGCCGGAGCGGGAGCGGCGAGGGGCTAACGGACCGCTGGCGGGGCTTACGCAGCCGTAGGGCAGGCCGCAGCTTACGCTCCGACCCTCCCACCGCTCGGCCTTGGCGGTCGTGACGAGGGCGCTGGTGGGACGGGCTCGACCTCACCTCCAACCCAGTCCGCGCGCGGCGCTCCCACTAAGCTTGCGTTTGAACCTTAGGCGGCCTTCTTGATCACAACGCCCGCTGTTGCCGCTCGTCCAACAGCGGCATGACCCTGGGCTTGCGCGCCAACACCTCTGCGGCAGCTGCCGCCTCGGCGGCCCAACCCGCCCGATCCGCCAACGTTAATGATGCGCAAATCTTAAAACGCTACGCGGGTTGGATGGGCTGGGGTTGCCCGCGTGTCTGCGGCTGGCTCTGCCGGTGCGAACCCCAAGCCGGTTGTATCAGATGGTTTTGCGACCGCTCTCGTCCAAGGAGGGGGTGACGCCTCCCAGGCTCCCCAGCGAGACAAGGATGCGCTGGCATGTATCCCGACATGGTCACGCTCTACGTCAGGCTATTGCGTTACGAGCGTGAGCGGCAGGCCGAACGCCACCGGCTGGTGGCGCTGATTGGCCGTCGGCGCCAGCGCCTTAGCCAGAGGCGGTCTCGGCCACAAGCAGGTCGGTGACGTCGGCGGCACGCTGGGATCGGGTGAAGGCGCGACGCTGGCGGTGGGCTGAGGTTCCGCGGCCTAAGGTCTGCTCGACAAGGGCGGCGACCTCGTCCCAGTCCCCGCTGCCTTCTAGGGCCGGGCGCAGGTAGGCGAGAAAGCGGTCGAGGAACGCTGTGGCCGGAACCGCCTCTGCGGCGAGCACGTCAATCAGGTTGCCGTCGAGGCCGGAGCGGGCGGCGCGCCACTTGGCGGCCCGGAGCAGCTCAGGACGGACATCGGGCAATGGCCGCCCAGAGGCGGCGGCGTCTCGGCACATCTGGGCGAGCGCTCGGCACAGCCCGGCCTGCAGCACGGCCTCGTCAACAGTGGTGCATACGTCGGCGGTCCGGAACTCCAAAGTGTCGTGTTTGCAGTTCAGGCGGACGTCCCAGTAGATCTCAGCGGCGTCGAGGATGGCGCCGGTGTCGATCAGCGACTGGACTACACGCCAGTACTCAGCGGCCGAGCGGTGCGAGTCGGGGATACCGGCGGACGGCCAACGTCCCCACACGATCGTGCGGTAGCTGGCATAGCCGCTGTCAGCGCCCATCCAGAACGGGGAGCTGGCTGACAGGGCGAGCAGGCCAGGCAGCCACGGCCGGACCCGGTTCAGCGTCTGGACGGCGATCTCCCGGTCGTTGATGCCGACATGCACATGGCAGCCGCACACGACCTGCTCGCGGGCGAGCTGCTGCTGGGCCTCGGCGATCCGCTCGTAGCGTGGCTTCGGGGTGATGCGCTGGCTCCGCCAGTCCGCCTGGGGGAACGTTCCCGCCGCCACAACCCAATGACCCGCGTCAGCCGCGGCCTGGGCGAGTGCGCCGCGGAGCCGCTGCAGCTCAGCGCGTACCTGCCCCAGATCCTGGCAGACCGCGGTGCGGCTTTCGATCATGGACAGCTGCAGCTCGCGGTCGTACCCACGGTCGTCGCTGATGCGACCCTGCGCGTCGAGACGGTCAAGGACCGGCTGCGCGTCGGTGACCACTGTGCGGGTCGCCGGATCAACGACGAAGAACTCCTCCTCGACCCCGACGGTCAACCCGTCCGTCATCCCAACCTCAGCCTCCCTGCTCCTGGCGGCGCTCCACGTCACTGGACTTCGAGCAGGGCGACTGGGAAGCGCGCCAGCAGCTCGGCGAGGGGCACCTCGCCGCCGTCAATATCTTGGCCGGTGCACTGATCTCGCCAGCGGCCGCCGGGCAGCCGCACGGTGGTGTGATCCCAGCTCCCGCTCAGGCCGAGCACCAATCTGGGCACGACCGTCACGACCTCACCCCGCCGGGCAAACGCCACCGCATGGGCGGCCTTGGGACCGCTGACCTGCAGCGGCTCATACGTGCTCTTTGCCCCGAAGACCTCGGGGCGGCGCTGCCGCAGCTGCAGAGCGCGGTGCACGACCAGCAGCTTTGGCAGCCCCTCGTCAGCCCGCGCCAGGATCTCCTCGATCGGCGCCGCGCGGAGCGCCCGCAGAAGCTCGCGCCGGAGGCCGTAATCGACGGGGCGGCGGTTGTCGGGGTCGACGAGGCTCAAGTCCCACAGCTCAGTCCCCTGGTAGATGTCGGGGACGCCGGGGGCGGTGAGCTTGATCAGGGTTTGGGCCAAGGATGTGACCCGGCCTGGCCAGACCAGCGGCGCCACAAACGTGGCCAGGTCGGCGAGGAAGCCCTCATCGGCGAGGGCCGCCTCGACGAACGAGCGCAGCGCCTGGTCATATGCGGGGTTGGGGTCGATCCACGAGGTGTGCTGCTTGGCCTCCCTCGACGCCTTCTCCATGTAGGCCGCTACCCGGTCACAGGGCAGCGGCCACGCGCCTACGAGCGTCTGGTACAGCAGGTACTCCGCGTTCCGATCAGGCCAGCCGTCACGCCGGTGCCGGTCGTTGCGCTGGACCCATCGGCGCACCGCGCCAGCCCAAGCCTGTGGGATCTCCGACAGCAGGGCAAGCCTGGCCCGGACATCCTCGCTGCGCTTGGTGTCATGCGTGGATGACGCGAGCATCGCGCTAGGCCACCGCTGTTGCGCTTGGAGGCAGGATTGGTGGAACTCCTCCACGCCCAGACCGAAGGTGCCTGGATCCCCGCCGACCTCGTTGAGCGCCACAAAGCGGTTGAAGACGTAGAAGGCGGTGTCCTCCACTCCCTTGGCCGTCACCGGTCCAGTCAGCTGCTGGAACTGCATGACCAGCTCGGCCTCCGGCGACGGCTCCGCTGGGGAGGCAGGGCGCGGGGCTCGCAACAGGAGCAGATCTCGCAGGAAGTCGAGCAGGTCAGGGGGGAGGTCAGGCCGGTGGCGGGTGGCGCTGGCGATCGCCGCGTCGACAGAGGCCTCATCCTGGGCGCGAACCACCCCCGCCTCGGCCCGCACGTAGCTGCGGTAGACCGGAAAGCAGGCGATGACCTCGCCGAGCGCCTCCCGCAGCTGGTGGCGGGTGTAGTCCCGGTGGCGGGGATGCCGCTCGCAGACCTGGGTGAGCAGCGCCGCCAGGCGGTTGAGATCGGCGCTGAGGAGCTCGCGCAAGACTAGGCGCTTCTTGGCGGTCATGACCTCAGCCCACTCGGCCGGCTCACCGGTGAGCTGGTGGTAGACGTCCGTCAGCGGCTCCTCGCCTGCCGGGTCAATGAACAGGCCGGTCAGCCGGTTGAGGAAGTCATAGCCGGTGGTGCCAGCGGTGATCCAGCTGGCGGGGAGGGACTCGCCGGGCCCCAGGATCTTCTCAACCACCACCCACACGCCCGGAGCGGCCCTGGCCAGGCGGTCGAGGTAGGCCTCGGGGTCCCGCAGCCCGTCGGGATGGTCGACGCGCAACCCGTCGAGCACCCCCTCGCGGACCCACTCGAGCACGCGTTGATGGGTGTCGTGGAATACGGCCGGGTCTTCGGCGCGCAGGCCGGCCAGCGTGGCGATGTCGAAAAACCGCCGGTAGTTGAGCTCTTGCGCGGCCGTGCGCCAGAACGCGAGCCGGTAGCTCTGGCGGCCGAGGAGGGCGCCGAGCGCGGGAGGGTCAGCGTTGACACAGGCGACTTGCTCGTCAATGGCTGCCGCCACCTCGGGATGCGCGGCACACAGCTGGGCAAGGCGGGACGCCAGCACCTCTTTGTCCTGGTGGCGCTCCCGGACGCTCGCTGGGTCTGTGGCCGTGGGGGGCGGCAGCCGGCGCAGCGCCCGGGCAATGGACTCCAGCTCTGCGCTACGGCAGCGGTCGGCGGCGCGGGCCAGGAGCGGCGCGGGTGATGGGGGCGCCAACGGCAGCGCGTGGTCGTAGTAGTGGACAGTGAAGCGCCCGCGCTCCCGCTGGATCTGGATCTCGCCCGCATCCAGCACTCGGCCGTAGTGGTCGCCGAGGACGGGCGCCAGGACGGTATGCCGGAGCTTCGGCTCGGGCGGGTCCCAGTCGATGTCGAAATATGCGGCGTAGATGCTGGACGGCCCATTCTCGAGCACCTCGCACCACCACACGTTGCCGGGGACGCCGATCGCCATGTGGTTAGGCACGATGTCGAGGACTTGGCCCAGGCCCGCCGCCGACAGCGCCTCACAGAGCCGAGCGTGGGCCTGCGGCCCGCCCAACTCGTCGTTGACCCGGCTGTGGTCAACGACGTCATAGCCGTGGGCGCTGCCCGGCGCGGCCTGCAGGTACGGGGAGGTGTACAGGTGGCTAACGCCCAGATCCGCCAGGTAGTCGACGATCTCCGCAGCGGCGTCGAAGCCAAAGCCGTGGGTCAGCTGCACCCGGTAGGTCGACTGTGGCGCTGAGGCCTCCCCGCCTCTCCCCTGCCCATCATCGGCCAGCATCGCGGTGACCCTCCCCAGAGCCCTCAACACCACCCGTGTGGCGGTCCGGGCGGTTGAGCGCCCGCCCGATGGCGGCGGCGCGCTCGTCAGTCTCGATCTCCTCTAACGGGACAGGCAGCGCCAGCGACCAATTCGGGCGCTCATCAAGGGTTTGCGGCAGGTTCGGCCGCTCGACGACGCCGAGCGCGTCGTCCAACGTGGCGGCCAGGACCCGTGACGGCGCCTTGGCGAGCAGCTGGTAGGTCCGCTCCACCACCTCGGCGGTGGCCTCATCGCCGGTCAACCCCGCCCAGTCGATCAGCCTGGCGCGGATCTCGGCGGTCGCCTCCTCGTTGGGGTTGAGGTCGAGCGCGCGTTGCTCCTCCAGATCGACGCCAGACCACAGTCCCGCGATGGTTGGGAGGTCATGGGTAGTGACGGCGGCCAAGGCGTCCACCGGGAAGTGCGGGGGTGGCTTTTGCTCGAACCACAGCAGCCGGTAGGACAACACCTGCCGGGCGGCCAGCTCCTCGCGCACCGCGTCCTCGACCGTGCCAAGGTCCTCGCCCACGATGTAGGCGCCCGCTCGCTCGCTTTCGAGCGCCAGGATGTCGAGCATCTCCCCCCACGGGTACCGCACGTAGGTCCCCCCCGCCGGTGATGCCCCGGTCGGGATCCAGAACAGCCTGAACAGGCCCATGACATGGTCGACGCGCAGGCCACCGCCCGCCCGCAGCCCCGCGCGGAGTGTGCGGATATAGGGCTCATAGTTGGCTAAACGCAGGCGCCACGGGTGAAGTGGCGGGAGGCCCCAGTCTTGGCCCTTAGTGTTGAACTCGTCGGGCGGCGCGCCGATCCGAGCGTCCAGCACCAGGCAATCCTGCCACTGCCAGGCGTCGGCGCCAGCCGGGTCGACGCCGATCGCCAGATCTTGCATCAGGCCGATCTCGGCCCCAGCCGCAGCAAGCTGCTGCTCCGTCAGCCACTGCAGCCACTGGTAAAACTGGACGCGGTCTCGGTGGCGCTGGACGAAGGCGGCGACCGCGGGAGCATCCGGGCGGCGAACGTCGGCCGGCCACTGGGTCCACGGCAGCCGGTGGCGCTCGGCCAGCGCGCAATAGGTGGCGAAGGCCAGCAGCGCGCGCCCCTGCTCATCGCAGTAGCGATCAAAGGCAGGGTCGCCGCCCGCGGCTCGGGCGCGGTCCCAGATCCGCTCCAGCGCGGCGAGCTTCAACTTCCACACCTTGTCCCGGTCGATACGCCGCTCGCGATTCAGGGCACGGCCCTCGGCGGCCAGCGCGGCCAGATCGACCTCGCCATCCGCCGCGCCAGGCACCTCCTCAACCCGCAGGTAGAGAGGGTTGTGGAAGCACCGGCTGCTTGGGAAGTACGGGCTCGGCTGCTGGGCCACGCCGGGAATCACCGCGTGCAGCGGGTTCACCAAGAGCACTCCCGCGCCCTGGCGCGCTGACCAGCGCGCCAGCCTGCGCAGATCAGCGAGGTCGCCGATGCCCCAGCTCGCTCGCGAGCGAGTGGCGTACAGCTGGACTGCCCAACCCCAGGTCCGCAGCGCTGGCGGCAGGTGGCAGCGGCCAGGGGACACCACGAGCATCATCTGCCGCCCGTCGGTCTCGCGCCGCAACGTGTGGTAGCCGAGCGGCAGGTCACGGGGAAGGCGCCCGCGTACCTGCTGGGTGCCGCCGTCCTCGGCGCGCAGCTGCCAAGGACCCTTGCCGAGGCGCAGCTCTTGGCCAAGGCGCGCGAACCAGATCGGGTTGTCCCTCCCGCGGCCAGGGGGGTGGCGCCGGCCCTCGGCCCCCATCGCCTTCAACACCGCCGCGATTGTCGAGGCAGGGGCCTCCACCCAGTCGCCCATGGAGTTCTCGTACGCGCGCGCGACCCCCCATGCCTCGGGGCCGTCCTTGACAGGGCTGATGGTCATGGAGGGCTCATACCCCTGATGGCCGACGCTTTACGCCACCGTACCGGTCGGGGATGTCAGAGACGGCCGATCAGGGCGCGGGGGTCATCAACGACGTCGAGGGCGCCGGCACGGCGGAGCGTGTCCTCACTGAACCCACCGCAACGGACGGCGAGCGTGCGCATGCCGGATCGCTGGGCTGCGTAGGCATCCCATGGGCTGTCGCCCACGAGGAGCGCGTTCTCCGGACGGACATCCAGGCTTGCGCAGGCTTGCAGCAGCAAGTCCGGCGCGGGCTTAGGCGAAGCCACGTCGTCAGCATCGGTCGTGTCCAGATCGCCGCAGTCCAGGACGGCGAGCAGCGCCTCGCGTACGCGCGTCGCCGCTGAGGTCGCGACGATAAACGGCACCTTGCGGATCTGGAGGTCCTCGACAAGCTCGCGGGCGCCTTCGGTGATGCGCAGGTCATCGGCCTGCTCCAGGAACCGGCGCTCATGATCGTCGCTCAAATCGGAGGCCTCGGGCACGTGGCCTCCGAGCAGCCATGGCAGGAGCCGCTGGCTGCCCATCCCGATGCCCTGGTGGATGCGCCAGAGCGGCACATCAAAGCCTCGTGCGTGCAACGCGGCTCCCCACGTGAGCACATGGTGGAACACCGAGTCGACGAGCGTGCCATCAAGGTCGAGGAGCACGGCGGATACCTGCAGGCTCATGCCCCCATCTCTGCCCGCTCAGGCTCACGCCCAACCCTTCGCGGGCGGGGAATGGGCGGGCAGCAGCGTTCGGGGGGGATATGACGGCCGCTGCTGCCCGCGGGGGTAAGCAGAGATCTCTATGGAGGTAGGTCAGGGGCACGCCCGCGCCAGTAATGTTGCCAGACACAGGTAACCACCGCGTGACGAGCCTGTCAAGGTTAGGTTACCTTCACTCGAAGACTGGCGAGCACTTTTCCTAGGCGGGTCAGGGCCAAGCGGACGGGCTGCTCCATCACGGTCACACAAGGGAGTCAACAGAACCGGGATAGACTTGACGCGCGTTTCTCTCATTACTCACTATTACGACACGTGGATTGATATCGTGCGCGCTCTCGCCTCTCTCATCATCATCGCACTGCTCGTCATAACGGTAACGCCAGCCAAGGCCGCATATGCGAGTCCGTCGGGTTTATGGGTGTCGCCCAAGAAGATCGGCGCCTTGCCTACCACGGGTCCAGCCTGGGATCGCGTCAAAGAGGTCGCTGACAGCGGGTTTGACGCGCCGGGGCTAACCGCGCAAAACCGTCACAACGTGCAGGTTCTGGCCGCCGCGCTGGTGGCGGCTCGGCTGGATGACGATCGGTACCGGGCCAGGGTGCGCGACGAGCTGCGCAAAGTGATGATGGCGCCGGTCAATGATGATGAGGTGCTGGCAGCGGCAAGGCGGCTGGGCACCTACGTCATTGCCGCCGACCTGATTGACCTTCGTGGCTTCGACGCCCAATTCGACGCCACATTCCGGACCTGGATCCGCAACGCTGTCCGCCATCGTTACGCCTCCCATGGCGGCTCCATCATCCAGGTCCACGAGCAGTTCCCGAATAATTTCGGCACTCACGCAGGCGCCTCCCGTGTGGCCGTCGCCGCGTACCTCGGTGACACTGGAGAGCTCGCACGCGCAGCGACCGTGTTCCGCGGCTGGCTCGGCGACCGCGCGGCCCACACGGGATTCAACTTCTCAGGCGCCATGTCATGGCATTGCGATCCCGCGAACCCGGTGGGCGTCAACCCAGCCGGCTGCATCAAGAACGGCCACTCCATCGATGGAGTGCTGCCCGACGACCAGCGGCGCGGGGGCGAGTTTGCGTGGCCACCGCGTTGCGAGAACTACGTATGGGGGGCGTTGCAGGGGGCGGTCGTTGAGGCTGAGCTGCTCGCCCGGCAAGGCTATCCGGCATGGCAGTGGCAGGATCAGGCGCTGCGCCGGGCCGTCACCTGGTTACACGACCAGGCCAGCTGCCCCGCCTCGGACGATGAGGAGTGGGTGCCGTGGCTGGTCAACCACGCTTACGGCAGCCGCTTCCCCGCGTCCACGCCGGCAGGCCTCGGCAAGAACATGGCGTTCACCGATTGGACCCACTCGTCGTAAGACTTGCGCCGCCAGGCCTCTCTCACGCAAAACCCTGAAAAACTCACCAACTACGGAAGCCGGACCGAGGCAGGAGCCCCAGTGCGTTAGGAGCGCACGGTGGGATCTGTGCGGGAGGACCGTCGTCAAGGACGATTCCTACCGCGAACTAACGCTCTTCCGGTCTCTGGACTTCCATTTCCTAAGATGATAAACTTAAAATGCGCTGGGTGTATGTAAGTATTCAGAAGACTATGGCAAATCATGACTGGTGCCTTCCGGAAGGTTGATGCCACCCTGACATGACGGCGCTTTTCCTATTCGCTCTGGAGATTATCGGCTGGGATCCCAGCTGCAGGCGTCCTTACTGCCTCACTGTTTGGCATCGCGAGACAGCCTTTGATGGGGATAGGAAGTATGAGACTCACACGCCGAATCGCGATGTGGTCTGGTCCACGATCAGTCTCAACAGCCCTTATGCGTGCGTGGGGAAATAGGGCGGATACGGCTGTCATTGACGAGCCATTCTATGGGTACTATCTCAGCGTGACAGGCGTGAATCATCCAGGTAGAGAGGAAGCGTTGGCTAGCCAGCCAAGGGATTGGCAAACAGTGGTTCGCCACCTTATCGGACCAATCCCTGAGAATAAAAAGATTTGGTATCAGAAACACCACGCCCACCACCTCCTTCCCTCGATACCTCTTGATTGGATAAATGAGTTAACAAACTGTTTCTTAATTCGTCATCCTAGGCTGATTCTGTCGTCGTATAGACGGATACGTCCGTCCTTTAGCGCAGCAGACATAGGGCTGGCAAATCAGGTGGCAATCTTCCAGCACGTCCGCTCAAGGAAAAAAGAGGTCCCGCCTGTTCTTGATGCATCCGACCTACTGCGAGATCCTGAATCACATCTTCGCGCCCTGTGCGCTGCCGTGGGCGTAGAGTTTGACACAGCGATGCTGTCATGGCCTGCTGGTCCGCGAGCGACCGATCAGGTTGTGGCACCATACTGGTACACAAAGGTAGAGAAGTCTACAGGGTTTTTTCCGTACGTAGAGCAAGAAGCATCAGTTCCTCAGCGACTGCGGAGTGTACTTGAGGAGTGCATGGAGTGCTATATGGAATTATTTCGTTACCGTCTTCAAGTTAACTAGTCGACTGCCACATTTGGGTTCATGTGCGTATTCGCGGCTGACCAGCGCGTCTGCGCTATCCGTCGATTGGAGCTAGAAGGAAGGAGTATGTGATGCTCAGCAGCGACCTTCAGGACCTGGCCGAGCGGTACCGCACAGACGGCTTCGTATTCCTGCCTGAACTTTTGCCAGGGAATTTGCTCGCCGAGCTGCGGCGTAACCTGCCCTCTGTACTTAAAGAAGCAGGGCCACAACGATTCCTCGAGCAGGACGGTGTCACTGTCCGTGCCGTCTACGGGCTACACAAGCGAGATGGTGTCTGGAGAGAAGTCAGTGAAGAACCCACTTTGACTGAGATCGCCCATACATTACTTGGAGAGGCTATTTACGTCTACCAGTGGAAGATCAATCCAAAATCGCCGCGCACTGGCGATGAATGGGCATGGCACCGTGACTATGCATATTGGAAGATTGAGGATGGAATGCCTACTCCGCACGCAGTTACGGCAGGCATTCTTCTCGATGACGTCAGCGAAGAGAACGGACCGCTCCAGCTCGTTCCAGCAAGTCATCTCATCGGCCCTCTGCCTGAGGAGCTTGAGCACGAAGCACATAGCCAAACCGCTCTTCGGGAAAGTAATAATTGGGCTCAGGTTGTGTCCAAGTCGCTTGCCTATACCGTCTCGTCTGAGAGTGTCGAAGCACTAAGTCGACAGCACGGCCTTTTTAGCGCCTGTGGTCCTGCAGGCAGCACAGTTTTCTTCCACAGTAATATTATCCATGGCTCAGCGCCCAACCGCTCCTCCAGTCCTCGCACCTTAGCCCTGATCACCTACAATAGCATCAGCAATGCACCTAAGCATTGGTCAAATCCTCGCCCAGATTTCTTTATCAACCATAATCCCAAACCTCTCTCCCAACTTTAAATGAGAGACAGATACTTACACAAAGGCAAAATTTCTCACTCACAAAATCATTGTAATCCTTTGCTAAATGCTAGGCTAGCCCACCTCTCGAAGTGCGCGCACCCAACTAGAAGCCTCTAGGATTTTACCCATTCGCCGGAGCGGCCCTGCGAAAACCCTGGGCATGTGCTAGATTTATTATGCATGCTCTTCACCTAACACTTGATAGAATTCTTTCGAACACTTTATCGAATTGACCGTCGCGGCTACACAAATGTAACAGAGCAAACGGGCATATACGGAGGCATCGATGAAGACACTGGTCCTTGGGCGCGCCGCAATCGTGCGTATTATCAATGAGGTCGGTATTGACACGCTAATGGATCAGACTATCGAACGGCTAGAAAAAGCGCTTCTGTCCATTTCGCCGCAGGCTGATATTCTACCGGTCCGAGCTGGCTTTAGCCTGCAAGAGCCGTTTCCAGGAATTATCGAGTGGATGCCTTATCACGAACGCGGCAGCTGTATTACTATTAAGGTTGTCTCCTATAGCCCTCTTAATCCAACAATTCGTGGTGTGCCCACCATACTCGCCACGGTCAGCAGGTTCGACGCTTCCAGTGGGAGTCTCCAGGTGCTCTGCGATGGTCTTCTCATTACCGCTTTGCGGACAGGCGCGGCGTCCGCAGTCGCCACCCGTCACCTCGCAATTTTGGATGCTAGAATTATGGGAATGGTGGGAGCCGGCGCTCAGGCTGTAGCACAAGTGCATGCGCTTAGCCGCGTCCTCCCCCTCGAGGAATGTATCGTCTATGATGTTGACCCTTCTGCCGCTCTATCATTTTTGTCGCGTTCACCGGTACCGGAACTAAGAATAAGAGTTGCAGCTTTGCCGGAATTGCTCGCACAAAGCGACGTCATTTGTACAGCTACGTCTGTAAGCGCGGGAGCGGGACCAGTTATCAAAGACGAAGGCCTTCTTCCCCACGTACATATTAATGCGGTCGGATCCGACCTAGCCGGAAAGACTGAGCTGCCGCCGTCGGTGCTTCGTAGGTCCTTGGTTTGCCCTGATACAATAGAACAGGCGCTACGGGAGGGGGAGTGTCAGCAGTTGGTAGCCGAGCAAATAGGGCCAGACCTCTTCACTCTGGTTCGCCACGCAGATTCCTACGCATCTTGGCGTTTCAAGCCTACGGTATTCGACTCGACGGGTTGTGCTCTTCAGGATCATATTGCTCTTGACGTCATCTTGGATGCCGCCAAGAGCTGCGACGTTGGTGACTACCTTGAACTTCAAGCGCAACCATCGGACGCGCTTAATCCATACAACTTGACGGATAGCGTAGCTGTTCTGGACCCAGAGCAGGTCTGACCAACCAAGAGTCTCAAAACGCGTGCTCGTGGCAACAATCGTGGTCCCCTGGCAGGCTCCCGCCCCCATGCTGATGCACAGGCTCACAGGCATTACAGAGCGACGGCGTCTGGGACGGCGCCCTCATTCTCATCATTCGGGGTGACGGCGCCAGCCGGCATAAGTTGTTGTTAGCACTTTAAGTACTTGCTCCGAAAGCCACTCCGGCATGTGATGATGCTTGGGATGAACTTTTGAGTATCTCTGCTCCATAAGTCCAAAATGGTGATGGATATCAGTAGGCTCCTGGGTGATAGTCATAGGCCCGATAATTTTGTCCTTAAACATGTCGATAGCGCATCCGGTGACCCCCTGGCCTAGCGCTTTATAAAAGTATAGCTGGGTCTCTTCTGGGTGGCCGACGCACTCCCAAGCAATATGGCCACGCAGGCCGAGCAGCTCCTCCCAGACTGACAAAACCTCTAGGTCGTCAAGTAGATCCGCGCCAAAAGCCTCGATGGTTTTTTGAGGGTCACCAAATGCGGTAAAGCCAGAGAAAACATACAGGCATTTATCACACCTCAGACACCACGGTTTCTTGACATTGCAGGAATTTGTCAAGTATGGCAGGTCTCCCGCGAGCTCGAACAGCAATTTAAAAATAAGCACATCGTGCATGGGCTTGATTATGCTGACTTTACTAATGTTGTTAAACAACTTTTTGTATAGCTTAACAATGTATCTTTCGGAGTGAAAGCTTTTGCCAAATTGGTGAGAAATGCTCTCGTCTGTCTTTCTGTCGGTCAAATTTGAAAAATCTGCGCTCTTTTCATGGCCAAAAACTTGCAACGGAATCCCGCGTATGACCTGGATGGGAACCATGGAGAGGGAAGCCATGAGGATTTCGCTAGAATTCATGTTAAAATTCTTAATGATGCCGTGCCGGTTCATTGTTTCCACCACACGATACGAGGCTAGGCGCTCCTTTAGCCATGGATTGTAGTTGTCATAAATCCTCACGGAATGTTCATGTTTTCTGCTGAAGGGCTGTAGAACGCGGTCGTAAATATTTTTTTGGTGGACAACGTTCCCGTACAGGTCATACAGATATGCAAACAATTCATACTCGACCCCCGCTTCCTCAAGTATTTTTTCACAAAGCAGGCTGTCTTTGCCTGATCCAGACGCGACCATGACCCTCCGGGGCAAAGGTTCCTTAATCTGCCAGATGGGGAGCTTGGCTTTGGACCCGATGACCGCCTCGTCAAAGATGAACTCTGGACCACGGTAGCCCAGCGCATTGAGTTGATATCTATGCTCACTCCAGTAGAAGGGCAACGTTTTTCTAAAAAAATTCAACAGATGGGGATGTGCCCAGGGCGCATATTTTGTTATATCAAAGCGATGTGGGAGAATCGCACCGAACCTTCCTAGGCAGATAATGCCCAAGGATACGGCGTACGTGCGCAGTGCCTCAGCGTCCATGCGCAGCGCGGGATCATCGAGGGAAATCGTATCGTACTCGAACTTCAAAACGTTCGCATAGGCATCGATGTCGTATGCAATCGTTATGGTGTGCTTAACTATCTCAATTTGTTCCAAAACAACCTTTGCCACCCTGTACTGATGTAGTAATTCCATTCGTACGTGGACCTCTCCAGCCTCATGGGATAGTCAGACCTTATGGGTTTGTACGCTATTTTAGCCTGCCTGATTGAGCCGCCTGGTCTGTGACCGTATGTCCGTGACCGACGGGGTTAGTCTTCGACGCATACCAAGGCGCGTGGCGAGCGCGTCCACCAGCCCTACCATTCCACTAGTCAAACATATATTCGAAGTAGGGGAGATGGATGGTGTGGCTGAAAGCATCCCGACCGGAGGTGATGTCAAGGGTGCTAAGCCGTCCCCCAGGACCCTGGCGGCCGTAGACCACGCCGCGCGCCGCGACTGTGGAGCCCAAGCCCTGCCCACTACCGATCGAGCTTTGCTGCTTGGATCTGGCGGTCATGTGGCTCGTCCTCATGGGTCATGACCTTGGGGATGGCCACGCGTCGGCGTCGGCGCGCGCGCTGGTTAGGTGTCGAGAAGGTAGCGGACTGTTGCGGGCGATCACGCCATCCCACAGGCACCTACGTTATTCCAGCGTTGCTGCCAGGCGGCTGCACAGCTCGTCGATGTCGGCCTCATCGTGGTAGATGCCGAAGCCGAACCGCAGGCGGTCGCCGCGGGCGTCGGCGATGATCTTGCGGGCGTGCAGCCGCTCGCGGACCCCGCGCGCGCCGGGGAGGCGGAAGGTCAGGAAGTGGCCTCGCTCGGCGATATCCGCAGGGGGCACGAGCGCGGCCCGGCTGAGCCCGCCAACGCCCAGCGCGTCCAATTGGGCGAGGAAGCGCGCTTGCAACCGGCGGACGTGGTGGTGGATGGCGGCGACCGAGAGGCCAAGCTGACCGAGCAGCCGCTGGACCGCGTTGAACCGGTACAGGCCGGTCGCGTCGAACGTCGCGCCCAGGAAGCGCGAGCCATCACGCGCGTAGGCCACCTGCCCCGGCTGGGGCGGCGCGGCGAGGTCCCCGAAGCCGGCGAACCAGCCGGTGCTCACCGGGCGCTCGCCGTAGCCGGGCGGGCAGTGCATGAAGCAGGCGCCCTCGCCAGCCATCGCGTACTTGTACCCACCGGCCAGGTAGAAGGCCCGGCGCTCGATCGCGGCGAGGTCGGTTGGCAGCGCCATGAACCCGTGGTAGCCATCGACGACCACGAACGTCTCGGCGGCGGGCACGGCGGCGATGACCGCCTCAAGGTCAGTGACCACGAACCCGGAGTTGAAGTGCACGTGGCTGAAGAGCACCAGGTCATGGCCACCGCGGTCCGCGGCCTGGAGCAGCCGCTCAGGGAACGTCGCGAACGGCTCAGCCGGGACGCGCTGGATGACCGCGAGCCCGGCCTCCTCCAGCCGGCGGGCCTGGCGGGCGAAGCTGTGGAACTCGCTGTCCGTGGTCAGGATGCGCGCCGGCGTTGGCAGGCATGACAGCACTCGCAGCACCAGCTCGTGGGTGCTCGGCGCGAACGTGACCGTGGCCGGGTCGGGCAGGCCGAGCTGGCGGGCGACGTGCCCGCGGCCCTCGGGCACGACCTTGCCGAGCAGCAGGTCCCACTTGTCGTCGTGCAGCGCGGCAGCGTCGAGCCAGGCGCGCTGCTGCGCCTCGAAGGTCACGTCCGGCCACGGGTGGTGGCTGTGCGCGGCGACGTGCAGCCGCTCCGGGTCGCTGCCGAGGAAGCGGGTGAACTGCCCCTTGTAGCTCATCTGGATCTCTGGCCGCCGCGGTAACGGAAGCCCATTTGCTCACGCACCTCAGGCGGCAGCGTGGGCAAGGCAGAGCGCGGGATAAAGAACGTCGGCAGGTCGAACAGGTCGCGGAACACCCGGTGCTTCTTCGCGGTGGCCTCAAGGTACGCAGCGCCGGCCGTGCCCCCCGTGCCGATCCGCCCCCCGATCATCCGGTGGGCGAGCAGGGCGTGCCGGTAGCGCCACGTCGCGAGCCCCTCGTCGATGTCGACCAACGCGACCAGGAGGCGGAACGGCAGCTGGAAGATCGGCTCGTCGCGGTACAGGTGGATGAGCAGCGCCGCGAGGAACGCCTGGTGCGACAGCCGCCGCGTGCCATGGGCGGCCAGCTCGGCGTAGCGGTCGGCGTCGAAGATGGCGGCGAAGCGTGTGGCGGTCTGCTCCAGCGTGGCCAGCTGCTCAGCGCGGCCTTGGTCGTCAAGGTTGGGGTGGGCCTCGATCACCTGGCGCTCCCTGGCGAGCATCCCATCGACCGCCCGCTGGTAAGAGCGCCAGAAGTCGTAGTCGCCGAAGTGGAGGAATGGGGTGCGCTCCAGCCACCGCTCGACGTGGTCGAGCAGCGACGGCCGCTGCTCTGACGCGTCCAGCCAGCGGGCATGCTCGGCGCTGAGCACGCTGGTGTACGGCGATCCCCTGATCTTCAGCCGGTGGGGTGGCCGGAGACCGAGCGTGTTCTCGATCAGCCGGAACTGCACGCTCTGGAACCCCGAGGCGGGCATCAGCTCGTCGCGAAAGTCCAGGAAGTCCAGCGGGGTCATCGTCTCAAGCACGTCGATCTGGTCGAGCAGCAGCCGCTGGATAGCCGTGATCCTGCGCAGGCGGGCGACGGCCTCGCCCATCTCCTTCTCCGGGACGGCCTCCCGCGCGACCACCTCCAGCACCGCGTCAAGCTCGAACAGGATCTGCTTGAACCACAGCTCGAAGGCCTGGTGGACGATGATGAACAGCATCTCGTCATGCGCGGGCTCGCCGTGCCGGGCGCTCTCAAGCCGCTGGGCGCTGAGCAGCTGGTCCAGCCGCAAATAGTCCCAGTAGTAAAGCGGCGCCTCCCGCGCGGTCATGCCCCCATTGTGTCGGGAGCCATGCCGTTGCGGTGCCGCCAGGGCGGTGGCGCGCGCCGTCAGCCGCTAGCCTCGTGTTCCGCACATGGGGTTCGGTGGGCTTGGATGGCCGGGATCAGGGTCGTCTAGCCCAGCCTTCGGTTTCCTCCAAAGCGGCTACGGATAAGGCGTGGAGCTGGGCGACGA
>Ga0081538_10000326_pt1 | contig 54485 bp, 51 predicted proteins | sample TabmetS5T2R1_FD_71022 | JGI IMG/M metagenome (GOLD analysis project Ga0081538, IMG submission 71022) | Tabebuia heterophylla rhizosphere microbial communities from the University of Puerto Rico - S5T2R1 | ecosystem: Host-associated > Plants > Roots > Rhizosphere ...
ATCCAGGCGATGAGAGACGCCATCGAGCGGAACCCTCGGTACTTCGCGCACTGGGTCTGGGCGAAACCGGCTCTTCGATGATCAGCGACAAGAGCCGTATGACGGGAGACTGTCACGTACGGATCTGTGGGAGCCCGGGGGTGAGACTCCCCCGGCTACCCGACCTGATCATTTCGGCGGATGGCCGCAGGCCCACTGCTGGACGCTCCCGCGATGCAACGCTGAGTAGATGCGGTCACGCAGGATGTTCACCTGCTCTGCCGTCAGCGTCCGCTCCAGGGCCCGCAGCACGACACGGACGAGCACATTGTGCTGATCGACACGCATGCCCAGCCGCTGGAGCACCGCCGGTGGTAGCTGGGTGGCGGGCGTGGCGCTGAGGATCTGTACGGACTCGACGAGGGCAGCCTGGTCTCCCAACGCCGCCCGGACTTGATCGCCAAGCAGCTCTGCATCCAACAGCTCATCCACTGCGATCGACAGATCACGGGACGCTGGCGGCATCGATGACACCGGCTCATAAGGCGCAAGGTCGTCCATCTGCCCGGCCACCCTCGGATCGGTCGAGCGCAGCAGGCGGATGTCTTCGATGCCCTTGCGGAGCATCAGCAGCCGGTCCAGTCCCCATCCCGACGCCAACCCGCTCGCCTCCGGGCCTAATCCTGCGCCGGCCAGGATGCCGGGGTGCGCCAGGCCACACTCGCCGATCTCTACCCAGCCGTCGCGCTCAGCGACATCGACTTGGCGCCCGTGCAGCGTGTAGGGGTGCACGGCAGGCGTCGTGCGCCACGCATGGCCCGGGAGGATGGTGGTGACAAGCGTGGCGATAAGCTCGTCAAGGTCGTGGGCCGTCAGCGCCGGCCCCTGCGGGCGGATGCGCCACAGGTCCAGCTGGTGGGGCTCACCGACGTGGTGACGGTCGATGGCGTCACGGCGGTAGACGATGCCCGGGCACGACAGCACCACGTCAGCGACGGGCTGGGCTGCCAACTCCTCCAGCGCCCACGGGATCACCGCGCTGGTGTGCGCGCGCAGCATGATCTGGTCGGTCAGGTAGCGGCTGTAGCGGGCGTCACGCGCCGCGGCGCCAGGCGGGTAGCCCAGCCGATCGTAGTTGTCCTCGACCGGCACGATCGGGTTCGCGCGCCGCCGCCGCACAGGCACGTCCCACCGGTCAGCAAGCGCGCGCTCGGCGGCATCGATGAGGAGTTGGATCGCGTGGCGGCCCTGGCTCGGGTCGGTGAGATCCCTGATCCGAAGGGCGTGGCGGACCTCCGCCGCAGACAGCAGGCACACAGCACTCATTGCAAGCTTCCTTTACGTCATCAGCTGGGAAAACGACGACGCCCCCCGGTGGCCGGGGGGCGTGGAACTCGCGACGCTGTGTCAGCGCGCGGCTACGGCCCCCACGACACCGGGGGGCTGCTGAATCGACGTGCTACTCGAACCGCCATCAACCCGCAGTGTAGCTGTGGACAAAGGTCTGTTGCCTGGGATTCACGCGGCGGCCGGGGCTCCTCCTGAGCCACACGGTAGCTGGGAGATCTGCTGGATCAAGGACGCCATACCCAACGCCTGGGCCGCCTGCAGCGCCTGGCCTCGCAGCGCACCCGCCGTCTCGCGGTCACCCGGCAGGCCGCGGGCGAGGAGGGCGCGGGCATAGTGATACTGGGTGCGGGCAAGGAAGGGATGGCGCCGATCCGCTCGTTCACCTCCAACGCGACCTCGAAGTGCCGCCACGCCGCCTCTGCTTTGCCCGCCGTCGCCGCGAGCTGCCCCAAGAAGCAGGCGACCGAGCCTAGGAAGCCATAACCGCTGCTGACCACCACACAATGCCGCTCAAACGGCAACAGCAGCTCGTACAGGATCGCCGCCCGCTGGGCGTCGCCGAGCAACGCGCAGACCTCAGCGGCGGCGGCGGCGGTGGCCAGCCACTCCCCGTCGCGTGGGATCAGCGTGAACTCCCTGGCGGCGAGCTGCTCGAACTCCCAGCGGGCGGCCTCCTCATCGCCAGCCGTGATGTGGATGAACGCCAGCACGGCCCACCAGCCAAGGAATTGGGGGAAGTGGCGGACGAACTCCCTGGCGGTCTCCTCCAGCTCGGCCAGCCGGCCTTGCTCGCAGCGGAGCAGGAGCAGCTGGCTTCCCACCCCGACCTGTAACACGGTGGCGTCCGGCCCTTGCAGGCGGCAGCCGAGGCCGAGCGCCCGCAGGTTGTGGTGCTCGGCCTCGCTGAACCGGCCCGCCATCAACGCCTGGGTGCCTTTCAAGATGCATGACCAGAACAGGTGAACCGGTTGGCGCAGCTCCTCAGCAACCCGGACGTAGCTGTCCAGCTCGGCGTCAGCGGCTGGGATATCGCCGAGCTGCAGGAGGCCGAGGATGCGCCACATGCGGGCTTGCTGAGCCATCTGCTTGTCACCGGCTCCCCCGGCGAGGGCCAAGATCTCAGCCGCCAGATCCAACCGCTCCTGGAGCGCGTCGGGGCCGAGCAGGATGAGACATCTGGTGTCCAGGACCGCTGTGAGCACCCTGGTGTCGCCCAGGCGGCAGGCCATCTCCACCGCCTGCTGGCTTAAGCCCAGCCCGCGCTCGCGCAAGGCCCGCCGCCGCTCGGCATCAGGCTGCCAATACTGCGCGAGCGCCAGTGTCATGGCCAGACGGCCGAGCAGCTGGGCTCGCAGCGGAGAGCCGCCGGTGTCCAGCGCCGCCAACGCCTCCTCCAACAACTCGACCACGGGCTCTACGGCTCCCCCAAAGAGCAATGCGAAGCCGAGGGACGCCTCCCCGAAACCGAGCGCGGCGCGAGCGAGCCGCTGCGGGTCACCGAGCGCTCTGGCGCTGCCAGCCGCACCCAGGAGAATGTCTTTGGCGCCTGCCAGATCACCCGCCTTGATCCGGGCGTCGGCCAAGGCCAGCAGCAGCTCACAGCGGCAGGCCTCATCCGGGTGCTGGTCAAGGCCCAACTCGAACAGGCGGGCAGCCTCCTCATACCCGTGCAAGGCGGCAGCCCGCCGCCCGGCCCGCATCAGATACGCAAGCGCCCTCGCAGGCTCAGCGGCCTGGACAAAGTGGTGCGCAAGCTCAGCCAGATGCGGCTCTACATCGGCCTCATACAGCCCTTCCAGCGCCTGGCCGACCTGGCGGTGCAGCCCGGCGCGCCGGGCGCCCAGCTGGTGGTACAACGCGTCGCGGACCAGCGCATGAGAGAAGCGGTACCGGCTGACCGTCCGCGGCACCTCAGCGACCACGCCAAACCCGACCGCCTGCTCGACGAGTTCGACCAGCAGCCCCCTCTCAAGCCCGCTGGCCGTTTGGAGCGCCGTAAGGTCAAACTCGCGTCCAATGACCGAGGCCACCTCCAGGACCGCGCGGGCAGGCTCCGGCAGCCGCTCCAGCCGCCAGCGCACCACCTCTTGCGCCTCTTGAGGAACGCGCTTGTCCAACTCCGCCTCGAACCGGACCAGGTCGCCGTCCTCTGCCAGCGGCTGGACCAGCTGGCTCAAGAACAGCGGATTGCCGCCAGTCCGCGCGTGCAGCTTGACCACCAACTCCGCCGAGACCTCCAGACCGGCTACGCGCGCAACGAACCGAGCGACGTCTCGCTCGTCAAACCCCTCAAGCCTCATCCGGCTGGTCACCGGCTGGCGGCCCAGCTCAGCCAGCGCCCCGACCACCCCCTCACCCAGCTCAGCCCTCGCGTCGCGGAACGTCCCGACGATCAGCAGACGCGTGTCGGCCAGCTCACCGGCGAGGAACTGCAACAGCCGCAACGAGGGCACATCAGCCCGATGAAGGTCGTCAAGCACCACCACCAACGGCGCGGTGCTCGCCACCCGCTTGAGGACCCTGGTCACCGCGTCGAACAGCCGGAAACGCGCCTGCGCCGACTCCAAGTCTGGCGGGCCGGGCAAGCCGGGCAGGCGCTCGGCCACCTGCCCCACCAGCTGAGCGATCACCGCCGCATCCGGCCCCAACACCTCACTCAGCCGCCCTGGCGCGCAGGTGTCCGCCCATGCGCGCAGGACCTGCGCCCACGGCCAGAACGGCGGCGCGCCGTCGGCCTCCCACACCCGACCCCACAGCACCGTCATACCCGCCGCCCGGGCCTGGTCGGCCAGCTCGTAGGCGATGCTGGTCTTGCCGATGCCAGGCTCCCCACCGACCAACACCAACCGCCCCCGGCCAGCGCGGGCGTCAGCCAGCGCTCCCCGCAGCCGCTCAACCTCGACGTCACGGCCCACGAACACCCCACGAGCCGGAGACAGGTCAGGCACCGAGGTCTGATGAGGCACAGAGCGCGCACGCAGCACCGCCTCAACCGGCTCGGGAGGGGCCCAGTCAAGCTCCGGCTCTTGGCTCAAGATCGCCTCGTGCAAGCGCTGCAGCTCGGCGCCAGGCTCAAGGCCTAGCTCGTCGGCCAGCAGCGCCCGCGCGTCCCGGTACACGGCCAGCGCGTCGGCCTGCCGGCCTGCCCGGTACAACGCCACCATCAACTGGGCGCGCAGACCCTCCCGCAACGGGTGCGCCACGACCAGCGCCTCCAGCTCACCGATCAACCCGGCATGCCGGCCCAACGCCAGGCCAGCCGCGATCCCGGTCTTTGTCGCGGCCAGCCGCAGCTGCTCCAGGCGAGCGATCTCGCCCCGGGCGAACGCCGCGTCGGCGAACTCAGCCAACGCTGGGCCCCGCCACAGCCCCAAACCCGCGTCCAGCCTGGCCGCCGCAAGACTAGGATCACCGGCCTCCAGCGCAGCCGATCCCTCCCGCACCAGCTGCTCGAACTGGACCGCGTCCACCTGCTCGGCCTCGATTTGCAGCACATAGCCAGGGGCGCGGGTCACCAGCACCTGGAACGGCGCCTCCCGTGGCCGTTCCGGCTCCAGCGCACTGCGCAGGCGGGACACATAGCTTCGCAGCGTGACCCCTGCGCTGCTGGGCGGCCGGTCAGGCCATAGCCCCTCGATCAGCCGGTCGCTGGAGACCACCTGCCCGGCGTGCACCACCAGCATGGCAAGAACCGCGCGCTGCTTAACACCGCCCAAAGCCAAGAGCCGGCCGTCGGCGACGACCTCCAGCGGCCCCAGGATCCGAAACTCCACGCGCCTTCCACACTCGCGCAACCGGCACGAAACCCATGACCTGCAACTCTACCGCCGGTTTGGCATCGCCTTGCCCGCTAACCGCCCTAACTTACTGTCCCGTACACTCAGAACAGGCGCCCGCCGCCAGCAGTCCGGGGCAACAGCACGGGTCAGTTGCAGGTATAGCCTAACGACTCCCTCTGGGTCCAGGCCGCGGACATCGATGAGCGAGAACGGTTGCGCTGGGATACGGGTCGTCCTACAGGGCTCGCCATCCATCACGTGAGGCGAGTCGAATGGGTCTGGCAGTGCTGCCGGTGCCAACGAGACTTCGATATAGGTCCAGCCCCCGGGACTTATGGGACCAGCCGTTGCTGGAGTCTGGATCCACTGGTGGCGACCGCCTCATATGCGGTTTCCTTCAAGTTTGAAGGAAAACCGCATCCCACACCTCGTATATGTGGGGTGAGCGCCGGCTTTCCTTTTGGCTTGGAGAAAAGCTTACGCTCACCTGTGTCGACATAGCATTGAGCGCGCTCCGGTCGGTGGATTCAGGGAAGTCTGAGCCAGTAATGCGATAACCTGAGGCAATTCATCGACTGCGGCAGGCCTCAATGTCCCCCATATGCACGGATCAGGCCAATTATCGGGCCAAAGTCCGTCAGGAGGTCACAGCCGTAAGTCTCAAGCAACTCGATCACATCTGGATCATCGAAATCACGCACATTGCGAGTTGCGAAATAGCACCTGCCAATCCGCTCGGCTTGTAAGTGCCTTAAGACACTAGCGAGCACGAAACTATCTTGCGCGCTCATGTCCAAGCTAGCTTGGAGGTCATAACCAAGTTCGATAACCTCAGGAGTGATCGGTATTAGCTCAGCGGTTCGAACCAAGCGGCGCACGACGGCTTCAAGTCTCGCCCGATCTTCCTCTGCGCTAACTGCAAACAACGATGCGGTGAGATCCACTTGTTGAGCGATTTTCATGTACCGCGCCGAACGGCGCAGCTGGAGTAACTCAGTCTGAATGTCTTGCTGAAGCCGCTGCCTCGTGCGATGCCGACGCCCAAGTGTCTCGTATGGCTCAGCGACGCAATACGAAGGTAGGAGACTGAGGGATCCACCCTCCGCACAGCTAAGGATCTGCTCGCAAGCGCTGTGCCGCTCCTGATCAAATGCGAACTCGAGAACGAAGTTCGACTCAACGTACAGACGCATCAAGCTGCTTCGAAATGCACGCTTCCGCCTTGGGTTGCATCGTAAAGCCCAGAGGATTCAGCGAACGAACGCGTCCTAGTAGGCAGTTCGTCAAGGGAAGGAGCGGACACGATGGCTGACAGCCATGCACCTACTAAATGCTCAAATGCCGCGCCGGTTACTCGACCATGAATTCGCTCAAGCTCATTAAGATGCTCGCCAAATAACTCCCGCGTTTCGACAACCACGTCTGGTTGTCGCTCTGCTCCTGCAGGGGGCGATGCTTCCTTCCACAGAAAGGTCTCTTTAGGAGTAATTAGCAGGAAGAAATCGCCAGGTGCGGTAGAAGCATGAGAAAGCAAGTTGCGGTGGAACTTAGTGGCCCAAGCAACGTCAGCCTCTGCGCGAGCCTTGACCTCGACGGTTACGACTGGACGCCCAACCCGGTTTTTGACCGTTACATCGGACCGCATGGACCGCTCCTCCTTCATGCGTCTGCCGTGGTTGCCATCCTACAAAGCCGGTGAGGCGGATGGCGTCTCCGGTGCATCCACCCATAAATGAAGCTCATACCGGTTGGGTGGGATGCTACTCAAGGACTCCGTATTGCGGACCCGCGAGGCCAAGGCGGCGAGCGTGACGGCGGACGCACTCGATGCAGCACCTGCAGGCCGGGCCGGTACTGCCGATTGGCAGGTCGAGCGCTCTTGAGACCTCCGCATAGCTGGGCTGTCGCGAGCCACGCGCCGACAGGCTCGGGTCACCGCCCAGGAGTGAGCGTGGCCTGTTGACCACTGCCTCATGATGGCCTCGCCGCCGCACGCAGGGTTGCAGGCAGTGCGAGGCTGGCGATCATGACCCGTCGCCGGCCGGGAGGGAGGGAGACGCGCCATGTCGCCGCTTGAGGTGCTCGATCACGGCGAGCTGGTTTGCATCAGCTTCGATGACTTGTTGAAGTACCACGGTCGCAGCTCCATCGCTGGGGTGGCTCATGGCTTCAAGGCCATGCAGCGCGCTCTTCCGCTGCTGGCCGGTGGGTCCCCGCCCGAGCGCTACGGCATCACGATCCAGAGCGCCTTCGACGGGGCCGGAGCCCGGGACGCCTTCGAGATGGTCACCCGGGCCGTGACTGGTGATCGGTACCGGTTGGCGCCTGAGCTTGCTCCCGCCGGCGCGCCCCATGCCCCGGAGGGGTGGTTCTTTTTCCGCTTCGAGTACAGAGGATGTGGTGTCGACCTGAGGCTGCGTGACGGGCTGGTCAGCGACGAGTTCGTCCAGATGGCCCGCCGAGGGGCGGGCACGCCGGCTGAGGTCGAGCGTCTCACTTGGCTGAAGCAGGACATGGCCGATCGTCTGCTGGGCCTGGCGGCTGAGGAGGTGTACGACGCTCGCGTGATCCAGCTCGACGCCTGCACCTGACGAGCGCTATGCATCTCCACGAGATTGACTCGTGCTCGTTCGAGCAAACCAATGGACAAACCAGCCTTGCCACGGGACCTCAACCGCACCCGGGTGGTAGCGCATGCGAATAAAGCCGATGGCCTCTCGGGGCTGGAGTCCGGCAAGAACGGCAAGGCAGGCCAGCGCGGTGCCCGTTCGCCCCCTCCCACCGCCGCAGGCCACCTCAAGGCGCTCCTGGATGGCGGCTGCATACGCCGTGATGAGCTTGCTTCTTGCCTCTTTCCAGCCGAGTGGCACAAGGAAGTCGGGCCAGCGGATCCAATCAGACGTCCACGCCTGGGCGGGTGGCGGATAGCCGGTGAGATAAAGACCGCGCGTCGGCTGTTGGCCGGGTGGTGGCGGATATCGGAGCCCCCGACCTCTGATGGAAATGCCGTTGGGCAAAGTCACGATACCGGGAGCCCGGCGCCAGGGACCGGTGTCAGTGGTCAACTCCATTGATCAAAAGCTGTTCCTGAGCTTTGGCTCCAGCCGAGCATCACGTCGTCAGGCGGGCGCGTACGCCTAGGCAACGACCGGTCCACGCCAGCGCGGCGAGCAGACCTTGCTGGACCACGATCGGCACCGCGGGCAGGTAATCCTGCTGGCCCAGCTCGACCAGGATGACCGCGCCCCGCAAAGGGCTGGGAATCCCACGGCGGCTCACTTTGCCCTGCACCGCCAACGCGCAGACCAGCTCGAAATACTCGGCTGTCCGCATCGCCGGGCGCAGCTGGCAGCGTACGGTCACCTGCTCGCCGGTGTCGTTGCGCAGGCCGTGACGGGTGCCGGCGGGAATGACGACCGACTCCCCCTCGTGCAGGTCGAAGCTGTCCCTGGCGCATCGGACGCGGGCAGTGCCGGCCAGCACCTCGAAGCGTTCCTGTTGGACGCGGTGGATGTGCTCGGCGGGCACGCGGGCGCCTGGTGCGAGGATGTGGTCCCACTCAAGCAGGCAACCGCCGGTGTCCGCAGCGGTCTGCACGAACCGCATGCGCTCGCCGCTGACCGGGTTTGCGAGCACCTCGCCTGCTTAGACCATCAATGCTCCCGCGATCGGGCTTGATGAGCGTCCGTGCGCGCCTCGGCATTGTCAAGGGCTTGACCTGGTTGGTTGCGCTTGTACGCCTGGTCGGAGCAGACCAGGCCTAATAGATCAAAGTCACCCGGATGAGGGCATCCGGCTCGCTGCGGGGACGTTGGCGGTCGAGCGTGGGCAGGTTGAGCCGAACCTGCGGCAGGCGAGTGAGTTCCTCGCGGCGTTGTGACATGGACAACCTTGATTGGCGTCACGTCGTGAGTGCTGATTGCCTAAGTTCTTCTAGCTCACACGCCCTTGCTGCCAGCTCCCACACAACAGCGTCGTTGTACTCGCCGCGACTGTGTTGCGCCTCCAGCCATTCAATGAGTTCGATCACTGGATAGTCCCGATATGGGCGCTGGGGGTCGTAGCCAGCGAGACTGCGCTGTGTCTGCTCTAAAGACGCCTGTGTGCTCATCGCAGCCAGGACTAGGGCCTTGGTGAGGCAGGGCCAAAGAGCCCTTGCTGGCGCGCCGGGAGGATGAGGGAGCAGGCCCTCGAGGCCAAGCGGTTAGAGCTCACATGGGTAGGAGCACAATGGGAGCGAGCCTGGCTGCCATCCACCACGGGTCGTGAGGGTTGGTCTGCGGTGGGGCCCGTCGTTGAGCAAACTTGCCAGGTGGACAGCGCAACCGGAGGGTCGCCGGCCGGGTACGGCCCAGATCTCGCGGGTGTGCATCATGGCTGGTTCGGCGACTTCGCGCGGCACGCAGCGGGCATGCTGCTCGGTGAGCTCCGCCGGGCGCACCCTGGCGGGCTGGTGGTCGACCTCGGCTGCGGCAGCGGGATCCTGGCGAAAGCGCTGACCGAGGCCGGCTACGACGTCCTTGGGGTGGACCTCTCCGCGGATATGATCCGCCTGGCGTCTGCGCATGCCCCCGCGGCAACGTTCGTGCGCGCCTCGCTGTTCGACGTCGAGTTGCCAGCATGCGTGGCGGTCACCGCGATCGGGGAGTGCCTCAACTACGCGTTCGACGCGCGCAGCGGCCTGGGGGAGCTTGCGCGGTTATTCGGCCGGATCCACGCCGCGCTCCAGCAGCAGGGAGTGCTGCTGTTCGATGTCGCGGGGCCAGGCAGGGCCGGGCCAGGGCGGGCGCAGCAGACGTTTCGTGACCATCCCGACTGGTCGTTGTACTTCGAGGCCGTGGAGGACGACGCCGGGCAGACGCTGACCCGCCAGATCACCGTGTTCCAGAGGGTAGGCGAGCTGTACCGGCGCAGTGATGAGCGGCACCTCCTTCGCCTGTACCGGGGTGACGACATCGCCGAGCTGCTGGATGGCGCGGGCTTTCGGGTGCGGCGCTTGGACGCGTACGGAGCGCTGCGTTTCGGTCCAGGCTGGGCGGGGTTCTTGGCGATCAAAGCCGGGGAGCCAGGCTGAGGCGCTGACCTGGGGGGACTCAAGAAGGCTCGGTCATGGGCTTGCGGGGTAAACTGCGGCCGGCGCGCGGGGATTCGCGCCAGGGCCTGAGGGATAGTGCGCGCACTGGCGGACATACGGTGTTCCGGCACCGATGTAGCGGTCCCACTCTTGTTGGGACAGATTACGGCCCACGAGTTCGCATGAGCGCTCTACCCACGTCGCAGGTGTAGCCCACAGCTGGATGGTGCGATCGCCGCTGACGGCTAGCATCTCGCCATCCTGGCTGAACGCCACGTCGAAGACCCAGCTGGTGTGGGCGAGGGGCTCGCCGACGGATTGATGGCTGGTCACATCCCACAATCGGGCAGTGCGATCGCCGCTGGCGGTGGCGAGCAGGGTGCCGTCGGGGCTGAACGCCACGCTGCTGATCGGGTTGGTGTGGCCGGTGAGGGGGTCGCCGAGGGGTTGGCGGGTGGCCACATCCCACAGCCGTGCAGTGTTGTCGCTGCTGGCGGTGGCGAGGAGGGTGCCGTCGGGGCTGAACGCCACAGCATAGACCCAGTTGGTGTGGCCGGTGAGGGGGTCGCCAACTGGTTTGCGGCTGGCCACATCCCACAATCGGGCAGTGCGATCGTCGCTGGCGGTGGCGAGCAGGGTGCCGTCAGGACTGAACGCCACGCCAGCGACCCGGTCGGTGTGGCCGGTAAGGGGGTCGCCGAGGGGTTGGCGGGTGGCCACGTCCCATAACCGCACGGTGTTATCGGCACTGGCTGTGGCGAGCAGGGTGCCGTCAGGACTGAACGCCACGCCGGTAACCCCGTTGGTGTGGCCGGTGAGGGGGTCGCCGAGGGGTTGGCGGGTGGCCACGTCCCATAGCCGTACGGTGTTATCGGCGCTGGCGGTGGCGAGCAGGGTGCCGTCGGGGCTGAACGCCACGCCATTGACCTCGTTGGTGTGGCCGGTGAGGGGGTCGCCGAGGGGTTGGGGGGTGGCCACGTCCCATAGCCGTACGGTGTTATCGGCGCTGGCGGTGGCGAGCAGGGTGCTGTTGGGGCTGAACGCCACGTCGTTGACCTGGTTGGTGTGGCCGGTGAGCGGGTCACCGACCGGTCGGCGGGCAGCCACGTCCCACAGCCGGGCCGTGCCATCCCAACTGGCGGTCGCGAGCACCTTGCTGTCAGGGCTGAATGCCACGCCCCAAACCGTGTCGGTGTGGCCAGTTAGTTGGCGGGAGGGATGTAACGGCCGGGAGAGCGTCGTTTGCATGCTGGCCCAGGCTTCCGGAATGGCAGCGGTATGCAAGCTTGCGAGGCTGAGCAGCTGCGCAAGGTCGGATAGGCGGGGTGCGAGGGCGACGGCTTGTGCTGCCAGGCTTCGCGAGGTCGCCAGCCGGGCCTGCTGCCGCGCACGGTTGGTCTGGAATCCGGAGAACAAGGCGAGGCCGACCGCGACTGCGAGCAGGATGGCCAGTAGCCGGACGCGGCGGCGGTCACGGGTCAGACGCCGTCGCTGAGCGCGCCCACTAGACCTGATGAACTCCGCAAGCTCGCCCGGCAGTTCGCCCGGGCGCGCATCGAGCCAGTCGCGAGCCTGCTCCAACGCGCTGCCACGAAGCAGCAGCTCTGGGTCGCGGCCGCTGGCTGTCCATTGGGTGTAATCGGCCTCAAGGTCCTGGCGCCACACCAGGAACTCATGGTCTTCATTCAGCCATTGGCGCAGCAGCCCCCACTCGCGGATCAGCGCTTCGTGAACCAGCTCAACGGCAGGGTCGCCGGGGTTGGGTCACGGCTCGTCACCAGCAGCCGCTGGTCAGTCAACGCCACCACTACTGCGTCAACCTCGCCGTCAGCGTCCTGGGATGCTCCCGCTGTCTCGGCGCGGAGCTGGTCGAGGGTGCGCCGTTGCCGAGTCGCAGGGATGTTGGCGGCCTCGTCGCCCGGTCGGAACAGCGACGTGATGATCCGGCGCGCCACCGGCCGCTGGGTTAGTGGCAGGCTGTGGTACGCCTGGTCGCACCAGGAGACCAGCCCGCCGGCCACCCCGCCGGCCCGCTCGTACGCCTGGTGGGTCAACCGGCCGTCCTGCCGGCGATGCCACAACTCAGTTAACACGAACTCCAACAGCGGCAACACCATCACAGCCGCACCGCCACTAGGCGCATCTGTTGACGGCACCGCTGCCACCGCGTCACTGATGATGCGCTCAGCCAGGCGCGGCTCAAGACCCAGGCCGACGGTAGAGGCTGGTTGGTGGATGATGGCCGCCAGCTCGTCAGCCTCCAGCACCGCGGGGACGTTGACCGTCGCTTGCTCGACCAGCCGCATCAACCCGGAACCAGCAGCGGCCAACCGGCCGTAGAAATCGTCACGCAGCACCACGATGACGGTGACGGTCGCCACCTGCTCGGCGACCAAGACCAGCTGCTCCAACAAACGCGTCCGCAAGTCCTGTGGGGTCAGGACGAGCAGCTCCTCAAACTGGTCGACGACTACCACTAGCCGCTCATGCTCGGGGTGCTCGTCGAGCCACCGTCGCGCCGCAGCTGCCAGCCCGTCCGCGGCCCCGGCAAGGCCCGCTTGCTCCAGCTGAGCAAACGGATCAGCTCCAGGGCGGATGCTCAGCCAGCCCCAGCGGTCGCTGCCCGCCAGCCTGCCATCGGCGAGGGCTGGCAGGACCCCGGCGTGGATCAGCGAGGACTTGCCCGCCCCCGACGGACCGAATAACGCGAGGAGCCTGCGGTCGCGGCGCAGGCTGGCCAGCACCGCGTCAACCGCGCGGTCACGCCCGCAGAACCAGGCGGCGTGCTCGGCGGTGAACGGCTCCAGTCCCCGGTAGGGGCAGATCTCTGAGGCGGCTAGCTCCGGGCAGACCTCGCGCAGGGTCTCGGTGGGCGTGACGTAGGCGGTTGAGCGGCCACGATCGTGCGGATCGGGGCTGAGGATCTCGCGCACCATGCCGATGACCAGCCCGGTGCGCTCGTCGAGGACCGGGCTACCACTGAACCCTTTGGTCACCTCAGTGCAGCCGGTCAGTTGCAACCGTGGCGCGCCGTCGCCAGGGATGTGGTCGCCGGCCACGCCATAGCCGTATTGGCCTGCGCCATGTGCGTGGAGGGGGAACCCGAACATCTTGACCTGATGGCCCCGAGTCCCTGATGAGCCTCCCAACGCCAGCGGTTGAGCCTGTGCTGGGGGCGGTTGATCCAAGCGGAGGAGCGCGACGTCGGCGCCATGTGGGCTGCGCCACCGTTGCGGGTCGACCCAGGCGGTCCGCTTCACGCCGTCCAGGTGCACGAACACCATGGTGACTGGGCCGGCCGGCGGCCTGTCATCCTGACCGTGGCCGGTGAGCAGGTGAGCGCAGGTGGCCAGCAGCTCCTCTCTGACCAGGAACCCGATCCCCACAGGCTGGCCGTGGGCGTTGAGGATCTGCGCGACACTCCGGGTGAGGTCGACTGGCCAGCCGGCCGCTGGCCCCGCAAAGGCTGATTCACCCGGCCGCGCCATCGCCTTTCCGCAACTTCGAAAGCTGTACGAAACGCTCTGTCACTAAAGTAACGGAGTCAGAAGTTCTTGGGGGATAAGTTTTTCCCCGGATTGTGCCTGCGAGTTCGCCGAGCAACTCCGCCTCTCGCGCGCGCTCCTGCCTGCCTCAGCCGGGATAGCCCAGCCTGCCCAGCGGTCGCACTCAGGCTGTCAACGGCTTGCAGGCCTGCACGATCGACCGGAGTTCCTCGGCGAGTTTCGCCGGGCGGTCGAGGTACGGGGTGTGGCCGCCAGAGATTTGCTCTACGCGGGTCCCAATAAGCTCAGCGACCCACTCGGCCGACTCCCACAGGTACGTTCCGCGGTTGTCCGCGCCGGCAAGGACGTGGATGGGAACCTGCGAGCGACGGAGCTGACAGGCGTCGGGCACGACGTCCACCATCGGCCCCAGCTCCAGCCCGAGGAACACCTCGCCGTTGGCGAGCATCCGCTCCCGCAGCGCGGGGTCGAGCGCGCTGAGGACCTCTTCACCAACCGACCAGCGGAGGAACAGCGCCATCGCGGCCCGCGGGCCGCCGCTCGCGAGGGTCTGCTCGATCTCGCGCTGGCGCTCCGCGAGCAGCTGCTGGCCGTACGGCAAGCAGCTGAGCCGTGGGGGCTCATGGATGATGGCGCTGCGCAGCGCTTGCGGATGGCGGACGATCAAGTCGAGGAGGATGCTCGCCCCCCCGCTCGTCCCGAACACGGTAGCCGGCGCGAGCCCGAGGGCGTGGAGGAGCGCTGCGGCGTCGTTGGCCTGCTCCTCCATAGACGTTGCGGCCCACCCGGGGGGTCGCGGGCTCCGCGAGTTGCCCCGCCGGTCATACGTAAGCACGGTGTACTCGCTGGCTAACGCCTCGGCGACGGCGGTGAAGTTGCCGGCATCCCCCGTTGCTCCCGGGATGAGGAGGACGCTGGGCCCGTGCCCGCGCGTCTCGTGGTACAGCTCCACGCCGTTCACCGTGATCATCACGGCCGCGTCAGACGTTGAAGCGGAAGTGGAGGACGTCGCCGTCGCGGATGACGTAGTCGCGGCCCTCGACGCGCATGCGGCCGGCGTCCTTGACCGCCTGCTCGCTGCCGAGCGCCACCCAGTCGTCAAACGTGATGACCTCGACGCGGATGAAGCCGCGCTCGATGTCGCTGTGGATCTCACGGGCTGCGGCGGGCGCGGTCGTCCCGGCCCGGACCGTCCACGCGCGGGTCTCCTTGGGACCGGCGGTGAGGAACGTGATCAGGCCAAGCAGGCGGTAGGCGGCGTTGACCATGCGGTCCAGGCCGGACTGCTCCAGGCCCAGCGCGGCCAGGAACTCTCCTTGCTCCTCGGGGGGCAGCTCGGCGATCTGCGCCTCCGTCGCGGCGGCCACGGCGATGACCTCCGTGCCCTGCTCGCCCGCGAGTGCGCGGAGCACGTCGACGTGCTTGCCGCCATCGGGCAGGTCCTCCTCGCTGACGTTCGCCACGTAGAGCACCGGCTTCGCGGTGAGCAGCCCGAAGTCCCGGAAGGCCGCAAGGTCGCCGTCGAACGCGCGGGCTGGATGCCCGGCCGCGAGGTGCGCCTGCAACCGCCCGGCCAGCTCGGCGTCGCGGCGGGCCTGGGCATCCCCGGCCCGCGCGGCCTTGGCGGTCCGCTCGATCCGCCGGGTCAGCTGCTCCAGGTCAGCGAGCAGCAGCTCGGTCTCGACGATCTCCACGTCCCGCACCGGGTCGATGTCGTCAAAGACGTGCGAGACTCGTTCGTCCTCGAAGCATCGGACGACATGGAGGATCGCGTCGACTTGGCGGATGTGGGACAAGAACCGGTTGCCCAGGCCCTCGCCCTCGCTCGCGCCCTGCGCGAGCCCGGCGATGTCAACCAGCTCGACGGTCGCGGGCACGATCCGCGCCGACTTCGCCAGCCGCGCCAGCGCCTCCAGCCGCGCGTCCGGCACGGGAACGACCCCGACGTTTGGCTCGATCGTCGCGAATGCGTAGTTCGCGACCTCCGCCCCAGCGGCGCTGATCGTGTTGAACAGCGTGGACTTCCCAACGTTGGGCAGCCCGATGATCCCTGCTGCAAGACCCATGGCACCCGAGCATGCCGGGTCTGCGGCCCAAACGCCACGCCGCGCCAGCGCAAGGCGTGCGAGAATGTCTGCGACCGAAGGGACGCGCTGTGGGCGTCGTGACGATCAGCCAGCACCCCCCGCCATTGCGGCGCCCGGTGCTCCTGGCGGCGTTCCGGGGTTGGAACGACGCGGGAGAGGCCGCGAGCGGCGCGGTCGCCACCCTCTCCCAGATGTTTGGGGTCAAGACGTTCGCGGAGATCGATCCCGAGGAGTTCTTCGACTTCCAAGCGACCCGGCCGATGGTCCGCTTTGACCGCACGGGGGACCGCCGGATCGACTGGCCGGAGAACCTGTTCTCCTGGGCGCCGGTGCCAGGGACTGACAGGGACGTGCTCGTGCTCGACGGGACCGAGCCCAACCTCCGGTGGCGGGCATTCGCTCACGGCATCGCCGACCTCGCGATCAGCCTCGGGGTCGAGCGGGTCGTCACGCTCGGCGCGCTCCAGGTCGACGTTCCCCATACCAGGCCGGCGCCGCTCAGCGGGCACGCGTCGGAACTCCATCTCGCCAAGCAGCTGGGTCTGCGGCGCAGCGATTATGAGGGTCCTACGGGCATCACCGCGGTCCTCTACAAGGCGTGCGCCAGCGCCGGGCTTGAGGCCATCAGCCTGTGGGTTGGGGTGCCGATCTACCTGGCCGCCACCCCCTACCTCGCGAGCGCGCTCGCGCTTGCGCGCTGCACCGTGGGGCTGCTCGGCGCGACGGTGTCGCTCGACCGGCTTGCCCGTGAGGCCGCCGCGCAGCGCAATGACATCGCCGAGCTCCTCGCGGATGACGAGGAGCTCGCTGAGTACGTCCGGGAGCTTGAGGCGCGCATGGACGCTCACGACGCCGGTGAGCTACCTGCCTCAAGCGTGTCGGGTGACGAGCTTGCCGCCGAGCTGGAGCGTTACCTTCGGGAGCGTCCCGGCGAGGCCTAATGGGTGGCGTCCGCCCCCGTGGCCTTCTCGCACGCCGCCGCCATGCCACGCAGATCGCCGGTCGCCTCCGCCAGAGCGGTGAGCAGGGGGAGCAAGCCGACGCCGAGGCGGACACGGACCAGGCCGGGCTCGCTGTCGAGGTCGACGGTGACCTCCTGCGGGTCGGCGCGCAGCTCGACGGTTGGCGCGGGCGGCCATAGCGGGTCGTTCGGCTCACCCTCGGCAAGGTAATCCCACGTCTCCGGCGCGACCTGCCCGAGCAGCGCCACGATCCGGTTGAGGTCGTCTCGCCATCGGATCAACGTCATGCCCAGCTCGTGGAGCCGGTCATCCACCCCAGCGGCGTGCTCCCGGCAGTAGAAGTGGTCAGGTGGGAGCGACTCCCCGCACACCGCGCACGTGTCATCACGGTACATACGCCCAGGCTAACGGCGCTCCGGGGCCAGTTGCTCCACTCTTGCCAGCCGCTCTTGCCAGCCGCCGCCGCGAACGCCAGCACGCCACCGTGCTCACCGCAAATCTCGTCAAAGGTACGGTAGGCAGAGGACCAGCTGCCCGCCTCCAGTCGAGGTCCCCATGGCGGAGGATGCAGATCTGATTCAAGCACAGCACATCACCTTAGTAGTTGATGTGCACGGGCTTGCAGCCCGCCATGAGCTTGATATCAACATCGGCTCGGCGGGCTTCTTCAAGTGACAGTTGGTGAATGACTTGGTGAAGGACCTCGCGGACGTCTTCTCCGTGGCTCTTGGCAAGCCGTACAACGGTGAGCGCAGCATCACTGGCATGGTAAACCGCAGCGCGACGATCGACGCAAGCGCAATTCAGCTGGAGTGTGGGCCGCGGCTTCGCAGTAACACGACAGACGCTGCCGACCTGCGGGCGCTCGCCATCGCCCTAGGACGGTTTGAAGAGGAGTTTCAACGTGCCCGCTGATTGGTCAGCCCGCCTGATCGCGGCAGCGAATCGCGACAACGAGACTCTGAATTGTCGTTGCTCTACCTCGGCCACAAGAGGCCTCCTCCTCGAGGCGCCGGGCATCTTCCAGGAGCACGCGGCGCTCGCGCTCGCTGATTTTGCGCGGGCTGGTGACGCTCCCCTTCGTGATTTGCGTTCCGATACCGTCGCAACGCAGTTCGAGGTTACGGTGACACCGCCGGCCCGGAACCTGCTCGTCGCCCGGATGACTGTACCTGGCGGGCCGTGGCCTGGGCATTTCGGGTTGGAGGCGATCGTCTTTGACGCCTTCAAGGCCGGCTTCCCGGAATGGTTCCCCGCTCTTGACACAGGCTACTCGCTCGACTTCGCCGACGTCATTACCGCCTCAAATGCGTTTATGAGAGGCCAGGGCGCCGTCCTGTTTCCCGAGCTTCTGGCTCTCCGCGAGAGGCTGGAGCGGCAGTCCTTCGGCGTCGTTTTCTTGGACAGGCTCACGGCGCTTTACGTTTCCAGAGTCCTTCCTGCGCTTGCCGAGCTGCGTATCGAGGCGACGACCGGAACCGAGGAGGCTCGGACGATACGCCAGCTCGCCTTTCTTGCCCATGAGTGGGGGCACCTGCACGGGCCAGTCCCATACGAGGAGACCGTGCGTGCCCGGCGCCGCCGGCTGATAGCGATCATCAGCGAGCTGTACGCGGACCTTGCCGGTCTGGCGATGCTTCTGGATGTTGGCACTGCGGTTGCCAAGCAGGCTGCGGAAGTGCTCATCCTTGATCGGATAGCGCGGGAGGCTTGGTTGCCCCGGGCCCGCTCCCAGGTCGACAGCGTCACGGCACGGCAGCTCCTCATGCTCTTGCGTGAGACCAGCTACGCCGAGATGGCGCCGGACGGCATACGGCTTTCTCTTGAGCGCGCCGAGCAGCGGCTGCGCCAGGAGCTGAGCGCCGTGCGCGAAGTCGATGCGGCCTGTGCCCAAGGTGACGTTGAGCCAGCACGGCGATATCTCGCCAGCTATGGCTGGAGGCTGGACGACTCAGGCTTTCAGGTTGATCTCCACGACCGCCTCTCCCAGCTGCTCAGAGCCGCGGCGGAGAAGATTCGCGACCGCAAGGTCTCTACTGCCGCGAAGCTGGCGTCGCTGCCGATGCCGCATTCTTGAGCAGCAACGCAGTGGTCACCGGCCCAACACCCCCTGGCACCGGCGTGAGCGCACCGGCAACCCCCTGCACCGCGTTGGCGTCAACATCACCAACGAGCTTCCCGTCGTCGTCAGGTGTCGTACCGACATCGATGACCGTGGCGCCCGGCTTGAGGTGCTCGCTTCCAAAGAACCTCGGCTTGCCAATTGCCGCGACCAGCACATCGGCCTGCCGCGTGACTTCGGCCAGATCGCGCGTCCGAGAGTGGCAGATAGTCACGGTGGCATTCGCGGCCAGCAAGAGATGGGCGACCGGTTTTCCGACCACCATGCTCCTGCCAACGACGACCGCGCGAGCGCCGTTGAGCGGCACCTCATAGGCCTCCAGCAGCTCCATGACGGCTGAGGCAGTCGCCGGCGCAAAGGCCGGTAGACCAGCCATCACCCGTCCCGCGCTCAGGGGATTCGCGCCGTCGACGTCTTTCTCGGGGGGAATCGCTGAGAAGAGGGCGTCAGCATGCACGCCTTTGGGGAGCGGGCTTTGGAGGATGATGCCGTGGACGCCCGGATCGACCGCGAAACGTGCGAGCTCGGCCCGGAGGTCGTCCTCTGTCGCAGAGGCGCCGAGGTCGGCAAGCCGTGTCGCCATCCCAACCTTCTCGGCCGCACTCCCAAGCGAGCGGACGTACCACGCGGCTGACTCGTCATCGGTCGCAACCACAAGGGCAAGTGCCGGCTCAATGCCATGGCTCTTCAGCGAGTCCACATTCGCCCGTACCTGCGCGCGGATGTCGCCCGCAATCCTCTTGCCATCGAGCAACATGGTCATCACTGGAGCTTTTCCCGGACAGCGCGGACCACGCGGTCAGCAGCCTCCATCGCAACGGTCAGCTCGCTCACGACCGAATCGAGGCGGGCAACCTCCGCCTCCTCATGGATCTGCTGCCGGTTGATCTCGATGTTGACGATCGCAGCCTCCATTGCCGCGCGCGCGGCTGAGGAGGCCACCGCCACGTCAGAGATGACATTTGGGTTGCCGCTGCCGACCAGCTCCTCAGCGATCTCAACGAGCCGGGCGGCGAGCCTGCCAGCCTCGGCGGGCGGCCTGGCGGCACGGATTAGCGCCTGCTGGATCTCCGCGCTCCGCGCGGCCTTCTGCTCCGATGTCTCCTTGGGCAGCCGGTAGGCTGCGCTCACCGCGCTGAACGCAGCGACATCGGCATCGGCCGTAGCGAGCGCGCCAGACCGCAGCCGTGCCGCCTCATCGCTCAGCTGCTGCATACGCGCCTCGCGGTCGGCCCACTTCGGGCCCATCGTGTAGCTCGTTACCATCCCCACGAGCCCCGCCGCGGTCGCCGCGCAGAGAGCAGCGACCGCGCCCCCCCCTGGGGTGGGGCTGCGGCTTGCGAGGTCAGACAGCCACGCGTCAATCGACTGGTCACGGATCATCACGGCAGTAACCTACATCGCCTCTCGGCCCGCATTCGCACTTGGCTGACCAAGTACAGCGAGCCGGTGACAAGCAGCACCTGCTCAGGCCTCCCTAATAGAGCTGAAAAAGCGTCATCCAGATCGTCACGAGCCTCCACCGAGTCAAAGCCGGCGCGTTTGGCGCGCGCTGCCAGCTCTTCAGCTGGCGGAGATTGCTTCGCGAGATCTTGGACAACAGAGAAACTTGGCACAATGAGATGCGCCGCGAACGGTCGCAGCTCGGCTAACGCTGAGGCCAACTTGTGGTCTGGTGCGGTCACAAAGCTGGCGAGCACCGCGGCTCTGCGCACACCTGACGCCCAGAGCGTCTCGCGAAGCGCCGCGAGCTTTTGCGGATTATGCGCACCGTCAAGGATGAGGGTCTTTCCGCCAAGCTCGTAGCGCTCGAAGCGGCCCGGAGGCTGCGCGAGGGTAGCGCGCCGTAGGCGGCCCTCCGCAAATAATTGGAGTCCGTCTCTCACGGCCAAATGTTTGTATACCGCATGCGCAAGCGTCCAGTTACGGCGCTGGAAAAGCGGAAGGCCGGCAGTGAGGGGATCATCGGGGTCAGGCTGTACCACACGCACGGCTGCGTCCTGGTGCGTGGCGCGCTCGATGACCACCTGCGCGGCGTTGGCATCTTGCTCCAGCAAGTAGACCTGGTTGTGTGGCTGGATAATCCCGGCCTTCTGCCACGCAATCTGTTCAATCGTGGTGCCCAAGACCTCGGTGTGGTCAAGGCCAAGATCGGTAATGACACAGAGCTTGTCGGCGCGCGTGACCGTGTTCGTGCCATCCAGCAGCCCCCCGAGACCCGTCTCCACCACCGCGTAGCCGACACCACGCTCGGCGAACACCCAGTAGGCGAAGGCTACCAAGACCTCAAAATAGGTCAGCGGGACCTCGCTACCCTGGACGATTTTTAGGAACCGCTCAAGGCAGCCGAGGAAATCCTCATCGGGGATCGGCCTGCCGTTGATCTGGACACGTTCCGTGATGGAGACGATGTGGGGCGAGACCGTCAGTCCAGTACGCTGCCCCGCTTCTTCAAGCAGGGCGCGAATGAAGTACGCAGTTGAGGTTTTCCCCGACGTGCCCGTGACATGAATAACCCGGCAGGCGTCCTGGGGGTCGCCGATCTGCGCCAAAAACTGGCGCATGCGGTCGAGGGTATAGTGCTCCCTCATCGATATGGTCTGAGGAACGTACTCGCCGAGCGCCCTCAGCGCCGCGTCTATCGAGCCGAGCCTCATCGTGCTGCCTCCCCTGGCGATCCCCACCACACACATTCTGAATTCAACGGCGTGGGGGCGCGGTGGCCCGCAGGTGAAACCGGCCGGCTGAGAGCGCCCCGCCAGGGGCGGTCAGGCCAGCGAGGAACAACGCGGCGGTGGGCGGAAGGTCCTCGCCGGCCCGGCCGACGACGTGCCATGTCCGCTCGAGGGGGAGGCCGGGGCCGCGCCACTCCTCGATCGCCCCCCGCCCCAGCTCGCGGACCACGGCGTCGCGGGAGATCAGGGTGACCCCCAGCCCCACGCGGACCGACTCCAAGATGGCCCCGTTGGAGCCCAGCGTGAGGGTCGGGGGAGAGATCCCGAGCTCCTCGAAGAACTCCTCGACGGTCGAGCGCGTGCCAGATCCAGGCTCGCGCACCAACCACACCTGGGCCGCCAGCTCCTCGCCGGACACCTGGCGGGGAGCGACCTCGTGGGGCGCCTCGCCGCGGTCCTCCTGCCCGTCTCGTGAGGCGGCGACCACCACCAGCTGGTTCGGCCGGGTGGCCAAGCTGGTGAACCGGCGGCTGGCCGGGGGTCGGCCGCCGATCACCATGTCGACCTCGCGGTAGCCCAGAAGCTCCCAGACCCGGCTGCGGTTGCCGACCTCGAGCACGACCTCGGCCTCGGGGCAGCGCGCCCGGAAGGCGGCGAGGAAGGGGGGCAGGACGTGCTCGCCAGCGGTGGTGACGGCGGCCAGGCGCACGCGGCCCCGCTCGGGATGCAGCTGCCCGGCGGCAGCCGCCCTGCCCTCCTCCAACAGCCCCAGCACCTGGCGGGCGTAGCGGGCGAAGACCTGGCCCGCCGGGGTGAGCTCGATCCCGCGGCCATCCCGGGCGACCAGGGCCACCCCGAGGTCGCGTTGGAGAGCTGCCACCGCCGCCGAGACCGCTGACTGGCTCACCACCAGCTGGGCCGCGGCCTGGTGGACCGAGCCGGTGGCAGCGACCTCCACGAAGGCCCGCAACTGGGTCAGCGTCATCCTGGATGCGGATGAGCGCGCCCCCGCCCCCGGGATGGGCGGCTCGGGTAACCCCAAATCATAAACAAAATGTTATTGCTGTGGGCTGAATTCGCAATAGACAGCCAGGGGTTCATGGGGAGAGAATGCGGTCGATGGGTCGAGATGGACCCGCCGCCCGTCCGTCGATCGTCTCGAGGAGCACATGGCCAGCACAAGTGAGAACGGCAAGAAAGACCGCTGGGCCGCTGGGGTCACGCCCTACGCCGAGATGGGCTACTACGCGCCTGATTACCAGCCCAAGGACACCGACATCCTGGCCGCGTTCCGGATCACCCCCCAGGAGGGGGTGCCGCCGACGGAGGCGGCGGCGGCGGTGGCGGGCGAATCGTCCACCGCCACCTGGACCGTGGTGTGGACCGACCGCCTCACTGATCACAAGATGTACCAGGCCAAGTGCTACGACGTCGAAGAGGTGCCAGGCACTGACGGCAAGCAGCACATCGCCTACATCGCCTACGACATCGATTTGTTCGAAGAGGGCTCCATCCCCAACATGTCCTCCTCGATCATCGGGAACGTGTTCGGCTTCAAAGCCCTCAAGGCGCTGCGCCTCGAGGACCTACGCATCCCTCCGCAGTACCTCAAGACCTTCCAGGGCCCGGCCCACGGCATCGTCATGGAGCGGGAGTACCTGAACAAGTACGGCAAGCCCTTGCTGGGCGCCACAGTGAAGCCCAAGCTGGGCCTGTCGGCCCGGAACTACGGGCGGGTGGTGTTCGAGGCCCTGCGTGGTGGGCTCGACTTCACCAAGGACGACGAGAACATCAACAGCCAGCCGTTCATGCGCTGGCGGGACCGCTACCTGTTCTGCATGGAGGCGGTCAACCGGGCCATCGCCGAGACCGGCGAGACCAAGGGCCATTACCTCAACGTCACCGCCGGCACCATGGAGGAGATGTACGAGCGGGCCGAGTTCGCCAAGGAGCTGGGCACCGTCATCATCATGATCGACCTGACCATCGGCTACACCGCCATCGGCTCCATGGGGAAGTGGGCGCGCAAGAACGGCCTCATTCTCCATCTCCACCGCGCCGCCCACGCCACGTACACCCGGCAGAAGAACCACGGAGTGAACTTCCGGGTCATCGCCAAATGGGTGCGCATGATGGGCGTTGACCACGTCCATGCGGGAACCGTCGTGGGCAAGTTGGAGGGCGACCCTGGCATGATCAGGGGCCACTACTCCACCTGCCGCGACTATCACAACGAGAAGAACCCGGCCCTGGGCTTCTACTTCGACCAGGACTGGGCCTGGATGCCAGGCATCTTCCCGGTGGCCTCCGGTGGTATCCACGCCGGCCAGATGCACCAGTTGCTCGACTACCTCGGCGAGGACTGCGTCCTGCAGTTCGGTGGCGGCACGATCGGCCACCCGATGGGGATCTCCGCCGGCGCCACCGCCAACCGGGTCGCATTGGAGACGATGGTCCAAGCCCGCAACGAGGGCCGCGACTACGTCAAGGAGGGCCCGGAGATCCTGAAGAAAGCAGCCCAGGGCTGCAAACCGCTGCAGGCCGCCCTGGACACCTGGGGCGAGGTCACCTTCGACTTCGAGTCCACGGACACCCCGGACGTGCTCGAGACCCCAACGCCCACGGCCTGAGGAGACACACCATGCACATCACCCAGGGCACGTTCTCATACCTTCCCCCGCTGACCGACGAGCAGATCGGCGCCCAGTGCCAGTACGCCATCGACAACGGCTGGGCGGTGTCGGTGGAGTTCACCGACGACCCTCACCCCCGCAACGTCTACTGGGAGATGTGGGGCCTGCCGATGTTCGAGCTCAAAGACGCCGCTGGGGCGGTGTACGAGGTCAACCGGTGCCGGGAGGCGTACCCCAACCACTACATCCGGGTCAGCGCCTACGACGCGAGCCGGGGCCGGCAGACCACGGCCTTGCAGTTCATCGTCAACCGGCCACCTGACGAGCCGGGCTTCCGCTTGGACCGCCAGGAGAGCCACGACCGCTCCATCCGGTACACCCTGCACGCCTACACCGCCGAGCAGCCCCACGGCCGGCGCTACCGTGACGGGAGCAGAGACGGGAGCTGATGATGTCCCCCGAGTCGACGAAAGCGCCACCCGCTGGGCCGGGCATGCGTTCCGATCTCCAGGAGAAGGCGGAGAGCTCGTACGGCCGTGCCGAGGTCGACGAGCGCTTCGCTGGCTTGGACGATCCTTTGGAGGAGGTCCCCGACGACGCCGAGGCTGACCTCGCGGAGGTCTTACGGGAGTCTCATGTCGAGGAGGTGCTTGACCGGCTCGATACCGAGCTAGTGGCGCTCCACGGGGTCAAGCGCCGGGTCAGGGAGATCGCCGCCCTCCTGCTGGTCGACAAGGTCCGCCGCACGATGGGCCTCGACGCCGATCCCCCCACGCTGCACATGTCGTTCACTGGCAACCCCGGCACAGGCAAGACCACCGTGGCGCAGCGCATGGGCCAGGTGCTGTACAAGCTGGGCTATGTCCGCAAGGGGCATTTGGTCACCGTCACCCGTGATGATCTGGTGGGCCAGTATGTCGGCCATACCGCGCCGAAGACCCGTGAGGTCCTCAAGCGGGCTATGGGCGGGGTGTTGTTTATCGATGAGGCCTACCACCTGTACCGGGTCGACAATGAGCGCGACTACGGCCAGGAGACGGTCGAGATGCTCCTGCAGGTCATGGAGAACCAGCGAGCTGACCTGGTCGTGATCATGGCCGGCTATGCCGACAAGATGGACCGTTTCTTCTCCGATGTGCCTGGTCTGAGCTCGCGTATCGGGCACCACATCGACTTTCCCGACTACAACCTCGATGAGCTGATAGCGATCGCCCAGCTCATGCTCCGGGAGCAGCGGTACCGGTTCTCCCCTGAGGCGGAGAAGGCGTTTGAGGATTACCTGCGGCGGCGTATGGAGCAGCCGCGCTTCGCCAACGGCCGCAGTGTGCGGAACGCGTTGGACCGGCTGCGTATGCGCCAGGCCAACCGGTTGTGGGAGATAGCCGAGAGTGGCAACGGTCGGCTCACGAAGGGCGACCTTGTCACGATTGAGGCTGACGACGTCAAGAAGAGCCGGGTGTTCGGCGATGGGGTTGACCCCGAGGAGACGCATTGAGCTCGTGAGCGCTGAGCGCGAGCTCCCTTCCGGAGGGATCTCGGCGTGAGCGACCGGGTGGTCTTAGCGCGCCGGGCCTCAGGCTTTACGCCGTTCCAGTGGACTGGGGCCGAGCCTGAGGGCCTTGATGATGTTGACGCCGCGCTCGCTTTGGGCGCCTGCTGGGAGGGCGACGAGCTGGTCATCTACGACCTAGCCGCCTTTCAGCACGGCTTCTCGACTTTTGACGAGGAGTACCTGTCCGACAACGACTGACCTCCGTCTGACGCGTGCGCTGTGGCCAAGCTTGGCGAAGCAGGATGTAGCTAGTATTCCCAGAATATCTTTAACAGCTCAGTGCTTCGGAAGTCGTACAAGGCGATGAGTGGACGACTAGGCGGCTTACGGCCTACTCGTAGAGGTTTATTATAAACCACGTATAACAGTCTACGTGGCGTTGTCCATGGGGCCCGAGACTGCAGCGGTAAGGAAGCCGAGCGATTTATGGCTGTGAGTAGCGGGGTCAGATAATTGATAGTGTTATTTTTAAATTATTAAAGTGATTGTGGCTGAGCTAAGTACGTCCAGAAAGGCGCGTCATGAGCCGCAATCCAGAAGTCTACCAAAAGCTTTCCAGCGAGGGGCCTCGCGTGAGGCTACGCGCTGGCGTGGTGGGTCTTGGCAGCCAAGCTTTGGAAGATCACATCCCCGGTTTGCGCGCTTCGGGCGGAGCGGAGTTGGTAGCCGTCTGCGACGAAGACCCAGAGCTAGTCCGAGAGCATCAGTATCAATTGCGAGTGCCAGGCTATACTGACTTCCACGAGATGTTTAAGAATGAGCAGCTCGACATCGTGATCATAACCGTGCCGCATTACTGCGGCCGAGCGGTCATCGAGATGGCTGCTGAATGCCAGGTTCATGTCCTCAAGGAAAAACCTTTTGCGACCAGTCTGAGCGAGGCTCAAGAGCTGGTGAGACTCTGTGACGATTCTGGTATACAACTCATGGTGACGCTGCAACGACGTTTCAACCCAATCTATACCAGCTTCATACAACTTGCAGACCAGATTGGTGCACATTTCGTCATAGATGCGCGCTATACGCTTCACATTGATGATCCGTCTGAAGGATGGCGTGGACAGGTAGTGATGGCTGGTGGTGGCTGCATCATCGACATGGTTACCATCTCGTAGACATGATCATTTGGTATTTCGGCCTTCCAGATCGGGTATTAGCCGACATGTCAGCAAGTGCTCGACCGGACCGAACATATGACGCAGAGGATACGGCGCTCATTCACTTCGGCTACAACAATGGTCTTTATGGTTCACTCTTGCTTTCTCGTTTCATTGGCCCAAAGGCTGAGCAGATTCTTCTTGTCGGCAGCAAGGGCATAGTGCATTTAGAGCGTGGTCGAATCCGCCGACTCACGAATAACGGCGAGGTGATAGAATCCTTAAGGCGTGAACAAGCTTGGCCCTCAGCGGCTATATCCCAAATCGATTACTTTTGTCGTGTCATTGAGGGGCTGCGACCAAACATCAGCAGCCCCAAAGATAATCTTGCGCATATGAGCTTCATCGCGGCTTGCTACGAGTCAGCACGAACGCACACCTATATTAATCCCAAGGAGAAGCTGTGAGCTCACCTTTGGCGCTGCTCGGTGGGCAGCCGGCAGTTTCGCACACAAAGCCGCACTTTACTTGGCCACCGCTCAGCGAGCGTACCGTAACAGCGGTTCTCAACCAGCTCCAAGAGAGCATATCTATCTATGACCGATCTGGCGTCATCGCGCGGTTGGAAGACGCACTATGCGAATATTACGGCAGCGCCCATGCGGTACTGACCTCTTCGGGCACAGCCGCGCTGTATTCGGCGTATGCAGCCTGCGGTCTTAGGTCAGGCGACGAAGTTCTTGTTCCAGCATATACTTTCCTGGCCACAGCCACGCCGCTTTTTCATCTGGGAGCCATCCCCGTGCCGGCCGACTGCGATGAGACGGGCAACCTTGATCCGAAGGATGCTTCGCAGCGTCTCACCACGAAAACCAAGGCCATAATGGTGACGCATCTATGGGGGTTCCCAGCCGACATGGCCGCGCTCGGCGCTTTGGCTGATGAGCACGGGCTCACTCTTCTTGAGGACGGCTCGCACGCTCATGGGGCAGCCATCGACGGACAGCGGGTGGGAACTTTCGGCAAGGTTGCAGCCTTCAGCCTAAACGGCCCAAAGCCACTCTCGGCTGGCGAGGGCGGCTTCATCGTGACGGACGATGATGATATCTTCTACCATGTGCTTTTACACGGTCACTATAATAAACGTTGTTGCGTTGAGTTACCGCCTGCCCATCCACTCTATCCATATGCTGTGACTGGCATGGGTCTAAAGTTTCGGATCCATCCACTCGCGGCTGCTATTGCTTTCGAACAGCTTGAACTGCTGGACAGTTACCTTGATCAGCGCGCGGAAATTGCGCGTTTAATGTGCGGTAAGCTCAGCCAACTGCCAGGAATTACTACCCCTAAACTTTCGTATGACGTGCGCTCCTCCTGGTACGGCCTTGCGCTACAATACCGATCTGACGAACTGGAAGGCTTGCCCGTTGAGCGATTTTATGAGGCTCTGAAAGCTGAGGGGTGCCTGGAGGTAGACCGTCCCGGCTCAACGTGTCCGCTAAACCTGCATCGGCTCTTCCAGGAACCTGCGGCGCTCTTTCCTGAGTACAAAGATATTTTGAGCTATTCGCCGGGAGATTTTCCAATTGCTGAGCGAGTGCACCACAACACCCTGAAGCTTCCGGTCTGGCATCGGGAAGAAGATTTGCCACTAGTCAACAGCTATATAGAGGCGTTCCGTAAAGTCGTCGAGAGATATCGTGACCTACTCATTGCTCAGATATAGAGGTAATATGGCAGACATTTTCTTTCTCGACCGGCTCACCGTCGAGGCTAAGCACGACGGTGTGCAGCGGCTCGTCGTTGGAGCAGTCGTGGAGTATGAGGGAAGGGTGCTGCTGCTTCAGCGCCCTGCGAACGAGTTCATGGGCGGCATCTTCGAGCTGCCTAGTGGCAGGGTAGAGCTGGGTGAGGCGTTAGATACGGCGCTGATCCGAGAGGTTAAGGAAGAGACCGGACTTGATGCCACCGAGATTCATGATTATATCGGCAGCTTCGACTACTTATCTAGCAGTGGCGAGAAGAGCCGTCAGTTTAATTTTGCGGTATATATCAAGACGCCGAAGCCCATCGAGCTACAAGAGCACGATTCCTATCACTGGGCACCGCTCACCGAAGAGTTGCCTGTGACGAACTCCGTGAAGGAAGTACTTGACAGGTACCGAGAACTACGCGGCATTTAATCAGCTGGTGTCGAGAGGATTATCCATAGGTGGCCTCGGGCCTCGGAACAAGAGCGGCCCAGGCCGACGAGAACTTAGATGCTAAAGCCGATCGATATCTTGGGAGAGCGGGTCGCACTCTCTGAGAAACAAAATTAATCTTGGCATCTATCATTATTGGTGACGATGAAATCCCATCGGGGTTGAGCCTGTTCTGCCTGATTCCCAGACCACCTCATCGGGCATGCTCGCGTCGTGTGCGGAACGCGTTGGACCGGCTGCGTATGCGCCAGGCCAACCGGTTGTGGGAGATAGCCGAGAGTGGCAACGGTCGGCTCACGAAGGGCGACCTTGTCACGATTGAGGCTGACGACGTCAAGAAGAGCCGGGTGTTCGGCGATGGGGTTGACCCCGAGGAGACGCATTGAGCTCGTGAGCGCTGAGCGCGAGCTCCCTTCCGGAGGGATCTCGGCGTGAGCGACCGGGTGGTCTTAGCGCGCCGGGCCTCAGGCTTTACGCCGTTCCAGTGGACTGGGGCCGAGCCTGAGGGCCTTGATGATGTTGACGCCGCGCTCGCTTTGGGCGCCTGCTGGGAGGGCGACGAGCTGGTCATCTACGACCTAGCCGCCTTTCAGCACGGCTTCTCGACTTTTGACGAGGAGTACCTGTCCGACAACGACTGACGCCGCACCTGCCCTGCCCGCAGGCTGACGGCCTCCAGCTCAAGGCGCCATTCAGGGCGGCTTGATTTAGAGGATCCAGCGGTGGTCGCGGTACCAGCACACCGTTGCGCGGATGCTTGCCGGGAGATCGGTGACGCTCGGGCAAAAGCCGGTCGAGCGCAGCGCGTCCAGGCTCAACCGGTTATTGGGATTGGCTTTCTTCAAAAACCGGATGCGCTGGGGCTGCAGGAGGATGTTGCCGCACATACCCGCCGCCAGCATCCGCTCGCGCACGGCCGTGCGCTCGTCGTAGGACAGTCCGGCATCGGCGTCGTCGCTGAGCTCGACAGCGATGCCGACCTCGTCTGCCACAGCCTGGGCCACCGCATGGCTGGTGGGATACGTCTCGGCGGCGAGATTGAATGCCCTGCCCACCGCCCCCTGGCTCGTCGCCAGGTGCACCAGGGCGGCCACGACGTCGTCGATGTGGACCATGCGCAACTCGACTGGCTGGCGGTCAACCGCAAACGCGTCAAGGCCGGCGAAGCGTTCGATCGCGGCGTCAAGGACTGTGCTGCCTAACAGCTTGATCGCTTCGGGACCATAGACGGTCACCGGTCGTAGGACCGCCACAGGCACGCCTTTGTCGGCGTAATGCCATACCACCTGCTCGGCCTGCCACTTTGTCTGGCTATAGCCGGGATCGGGATGGGCCTCGACATCCTCGCGGATGGGTTGGGGGAGCGCCACCTTCTTGCCATACACGGCAGACGTGGAGACATGCACGATGCGGTGCGCGCCTGCCCGGGCAGCGGCCTCACACAGCCGTTCGGTGCCGGCGATGTTGACGCGCTCCATCTCTTCAGGTGAAGAGCGTGAGCTGCTCGCCCCAGCGAGGTGGAACACGTGCGTGGCCTGGTGACAGATCTCGTCGAGCGGCTGGTCAGTGGCGAGGTCAGCCTGGCGGTAGTCGACTGCCGCGGGCAAGTCGTGCGGGCGGGGACGCCGCCCGCAGACACGCACCCGCCACCCGCAGCTGTCCAGTGCGTGGACTAGGCGCCTGCCGATGAAACCCGTGCCGCCCGTGACGACTGCCATTGGCTGCGTAGCCCCAAACCGTTGCATGGCGTCCATGACTCTCACCTTCCCACGGCCTTAGTGCACCCGCCCGTAAATACGGTGGCATTCGGCTGCGCCTGCATCCCCGCTCGCGGCGTTGCTCCTCGCACACGTAGCCTCCGGCTACGCGCACTCGTCGCGCCTTGCGAGCGAGGCGCAGTCGCACCCTCGGTGCGTGACCGTATTTACGGTTGGGAGCACTCAGTGCTCCCAACCGTAGCAAGAGACCTGCGCAAACGGCCTCAGCCCGGGTGGCAAACAGCTGTTCATTCGCGGCCCAAAAGGCCACGTTGGGCAAAGATCGCGAGTGTGCCGATACGAGGGCCTGAGTGGGGACATGGATGAGCAGATGACGCCAGAGCTCATCTTGTCATGCTCACCGAGGCGGAGGGTGGTGCGACGTTGCTGTGTTATTGCTGCCGCTGTCGGCGGCGGCGCAAGGCGCGGCGTTCGTCCTCGTCCATCGCGCCCCACACGCCGACGCTCTGCGTCCGCAACGCGTACTCCAGGCATTGGGAGCACACCTCGCAGCGGGCACAGACCGCTTTCGCGTTGGCGATCTGCTCTAACGCCGGACCACTCGTGCCGAGCGGAAAGAATAGTGAGGTCTCATAGCCGCGACATGCGGCGTGCTCACGCCAGTCCATCATGGTCACCTCCGGGATGGAGGGCGGTCGGGCAGGGACTGATTTGCCCGCGCCTGGTGCGCCCTGCCTGGGAGCACTCAAGTGCTGGAGGCCTCCGGGCCGCCCGACCGCCACATTTGGCCGTTCGCGCTCACCCGGTCGATCGGTTTGGGGTTGCGCGACGCTTTTGTCTTTCGCTCATAGGATTGCCGCTGTTGACCGGTGCCCGCTAGACACTGGTGAGCCATGCCTGAGCCATGGTTGACCTGGTGGGCTCGGGTGATGCGACAGCGAGCAGGTGTGCCGTGAGTTGGGGGGAGCAGGCTGTGGATGAGCGTGAGCCACAAGGCGCGAGATGGGTGCTGCCATGGGAGTGGGACGTCTGGTCGATCACCGCGTTGATCAAGGTCTGCGGCTGCTCGCAGAGCGGGTTCGCGCGGCAGGCGGGGATCAGCAGCAGCGCGTTGACGAACTGGTTGCATAAGGGCGTCGCGCCGAACCCTGCCTCAGCGAGGCAGCTGTACGTGGCGTGGGCGGGGTTGCCCGAGGCGGACCGGGAAATCTTCGCCGCTTTGCTCGCAAGCGCGCCTCGGGGCAAGGTGGTGTCCATGGACCGTAGGCAGATGCTTGTGGCCGCTGTCGCTGGGCTTCCTGTCCCGGCTGAGGTGGTGGAGCGGATCTTGGCCGGGGGCCCGGTAGACGCGAGCCTTGTGGCTGGCCATGAGGTGATGGCTGATGTGTTGGCGAGCCAGTTCTGGACCGCGCATATTGAGGTGCTGCTGCTGGCGTTGGTGAATCGAGAGGCGGGGATGTTGTTGGATTTGCTCGATCGGCCGATGGGTGGCGATGAGCGTCGCCGGCTCGATGCACTCGCGGTTGGGGCGTATGTGCAGGCGGGAGCGCTGGCGTTCAAGGCTGGGAGGCGGGTGGATGCCCGCGGTTATTTCGCTCTGGCCCGGGATGTCGCTGACGACAGCGGCGATCCGGCGCTGCAAGCCCAGGCGCTCGTCCCGCCCATAATCCCGGGGATGCCTTGGCATACCTCCCACGGAGCGGTGGTTGACCCGTCCCGCGCTGGCCGGCTCCTGTCTGGCGCTCTTGATCTGGCGCGTGGCGCGGATGGGCGCATTCTGGCGTGGGTGCACCGCTGGATGGCTGTGGTCTCGGCGGCAAAGGGTGACGAGCGCGGTTCCCGCGCTCACGCCGACCAGGCTGATCGCGCTCTTGATGAGGCGCCGGCCCGTGAGCCGGTGGGCTTTTTAGACCGCTTCGCCGCCGCTGAGGGGCAGGAGAGCGGCGCGACTGAGGGGTTGGCTTTGAGATTGCTGGGCCGGGCGGACGATGCGGACGCGGCATTGGCGCGGGCGCTTGCGGCTACGGCGCCGGATTGGACAAGCTGGCGGGCGATGTTGCTGCTCGATGTGGCCGCTCTGCGGGTGTTGCAGAAGGCTCCTGAGGAGGCGTGCGCCAGCTTGGTCTCCGCGCTGGGGTTTGCGGGCGAGAAAGGCTACTTGGTGGCGTTAGGCCGTGCGCTTGGCGTGCGCTCGACGTTCCCGAAGCCCTGGGCTGCCAATCCCCGCGTCCGGGAGCTTGATGATCTCCTGCGCCGGCTTGTGGCGGCGGCCAGGCTATCGAGTGAGTTTCAGCAGGGGGTCGAGCGGTAGGGGCAGAAGGCTCTCAGCCTCCCGGACTTCGACCCTCAGGGCAGTTTTCCTCCGCAGCCAAAGGAAAGTTGCGCCCAAGCCGCGTTCTTGATCGGTTCAGCTGCGGTTTTCCTCCGGATCCGCAGGAAAACTGCACATCAGCGGTGCGGCCACGCCAACGAGATTCCGCCTGAGCGGAGCCAGGCTATCGAGTGAGCCCCAGCGCCTTTTGGAGGAAGTCGAGCTGCAGGAGCAGGAGGTTCTCGGCAACCTGCTCTTGGGGGGTGATGTGGGTGACGCCTGGCAGGGGCAGGACTGTGTGGGGACGGCCGGCCTCCAGCAAGGCTCGCGACAGCCGCAGGGTGTGCGCGGCGACGACGTTGTCGTCGGCGAGCCCGTGGATGAGCAGGAGCGGTCGCTCCAGCCGCGCGGCGTCGTCGAGCAGCGAGCTCCGCCGGTAGGCCTCGGGCTGCTTCTGCGGGAGGCCGAGGTAGCGCTCGGTGTAGTGGGTGTCGTAGAGCGCCCAGTCCGTGACCGGGGCGCCGGCGATCGCCGCGTGGAACACATCTGGGCGCCTCAGCACGGCGAGCGCTGCGAGGAACCCCCCGAACGACCAGCCCCGGATCGCCACGCGCGCCAGGTCAAGCCCCTCCGGCCGCTCCTGAGCGGCGGCGGCGAGCGCATCGACTTGATCCTCCAGCGGAGGCCCCGCCAGGTCACCTGCCACCGCCCGCTCCCAGCCCGTGCCCCGCCCGGGTGTGCCCCGCCCGTCTGCGATCAGCACCGCGAACCCCTGGTCGGCGAACCATTGCGGCACCAAGTAGGCGTTGCGGCTGCGCAAGACCCGCTGGGAGTGCGGCCCCCCGTAGGGGTCCATGAGGACCGGCAGCGGCCCCTGGCCGGGCTCCCAATCCCTGGGGAGCACCAGCGCCGCCCGCAGCGCCCGCGCGCCGAGCTGAAGCAGCTCCACCCGTGGGGCCAGCTGCGGGGTCTCTGGATACGAGCGGATGGCCGACCGCCCGCTCACCCCATGCGCGGTCGTCCGCGCGCCGTGCCGGTCGAGGTCGCGGGCGATGAGCACGAGCGCCTTGTCGTTGCCGGCCGCATCAGTCACGCCGTGCCGCTCCGAGAGAGGCTCGGGCGCGCCGCCGGGCGCGCCACCGGAAGCCGGGATCCGCCATACCGACACGGCCGCTGGATCCTCCTCCGAGGCGGTGACGATGATCCCGCTCTCCCCGGCGTGGACGACCCGCCGGATGTGGAGGCCTGGCGGGGAGAGGGGGGCACCATCGACCGCGACTCGGCGGGCGCCATCCGCGACCACCGTGGTGACGAGCCGCCCCTGCCCGAGCCAGCGGGGGGTCCCGTCGACAAGGTCGATCCAGCAGGGATCAGTGTCCTCCTGCGCGACCGCTGTGGCGCCGGTCTCGGGATCGGCGGTGAGGATCTGCGCCGTCCGCTGGTCTCGCGACTGCACGACCAGCGTGAGCGGGCCTTGCTTCCCCCAGTGGACAGCGGCGAGGTACTCGAAGGTGGCCTGGTCCCAGCGCACGTCCACGCGGCGCCCATCGAGCCCGACCACCGCGAGCCGCACGTCTGCGTTATCGGTGCCGGCCGCGGGGTAGCGCAAGACGGCTGGCGGGCGCGAGGGCTCCGCGGCATCCGCGACGTGCCAGCGCGCCACCGGCCCCACGTCGACCCGTGCGACTGCGAGCCGCTGCCCGTCCGGGCTCCACCAGAACCCGCGGGTGCGGCCCATCTCCTCGGCGGCGATGAACTCGGCGAGCCCCCAGCTCACATCGGGGTTGTCCTCGCCAGCGACCAGGCGCGGCTCCGGCACGTCTCGATCGACCACATACAGCGCCCGATCATGGACGTACGCGACCCGTTGCCCGGTTGGGTCCACGCGCGGGTCGACGATCGGTCCCCCCACGCCAAGCCGGCGGGCCGCGCGCTCACGCCCGAGGTCGCACACCCACAGCTGGCCGCCCAGCGCGAACGTCGCCACTGTCACCGCCCTATCGGCGGCATACGCCACGATGCCGCCCCCCGACTCGCGGACCCGCTCACGGCGAGCGCGCTCCTCCTGGGGGATCGCGTGCTCCTCGTCCACGCCGAGCGTGGCCGGATCGACAGCGCAGCGCTCCTCGCCGCTGGCGATGTCGTGGACCCACAGGCAGTGCGTGGGGTCGTCGCCCGCACGCGACCGGAGGAACACGGCGCGCGCCCCGTCCGGCGACAGCGTGAACGACCGCGGCTCGCCTAGCCGGAACTGGCGCGTCCGCGCGTATTGCCGGGGGAACGAGTCCAAGCGAGGGGAGTAGCTCAACCCCTCGGCGCCTGGTCCGCGGGGCTCGCCGACGCCGGGTGTGGGCAACGCCGCTCGTGGCCGGGGCGCACCCACGTCCAGGCTTGGCAGTACGGGCAGCGGGTCCCGTCTTTCACGATCGGGTTGCCCTCGAGCGCGAGGGGGAGGTGGACATTGAGACCGGCGCAGACAAAGGCCTCATAGGCTTTCTCAGCCAGCTGGCGATTCTGCTGCGCGAGGCGGTCGAGCATCTCCTGCGGCCGGATGTCCGCCCCGTCGGCGATCAGCCTTGCGATGAGCGCCGCGGTCTCCGGCTTGGACTCATCGAGCCCGTCCAGCGAGTGGACACGCAAGGGCTCCGGCAGCTCAAGCGCAAGGCCACGGTCGCGCCAGTGCTGCCACAGGGTAAGCCCGGCGCCGCGATCAGCCGCCGCCGCCTTCTCGACCTGCGCCTGGACGCGCCGCTGGAGGTGCTCGAGCACGCCGTGGTCACGCGCCCACGCGAGCACGGCGCCGATGTCCGCCGCTTCGAGGTCGACCCGATCAAGCAGGGAAGGCAGCCGGTCGGGGTAGCTTGAGCACGCGAGCTGGAGCGTGGCGACCGTGGCTGGCAGCCGGTCCGCATGCTCCGCGAGCAGCTTGTCCATCTCTGGGGGCAGATCGCCCTTCTCGCGGACGGCCGCCGCCTCGGCAAGCCAGCGCTCGCTTGGCCGCGCCGGCAGGGGGATATCGAGTTCGGGCTCGCGGGCGAGCAGCGCGGCGGCGATCGCCGGGCGCCTCCCGACGGCCGCGAGATCAGCGACGAGCACCTCATGCAGCCAGTGCCAGATCAAGCCCTGCGCGGTGTTGATGTCCTCGGCTACCCGCTCCGCCCGGCCAAACAGCCCGAGCCGCGCCGCTGTGGTGAGCGCCTCACGGGCCTTCTCCAACGCGCGCTGCCGCTCGGCGAGGACCGGCCGGCACTCCTCCGGGGCGAAGCGGAACAGCTCCCACAAGGAGAACAGGTCACGGTACCGACCGCTCGCGGCCGACGCGATGAAGTGGCGGGCCAGCGCGGCGGGGCCGAGCAGCGCACCGGTCGCCACAGGCGGCAGCTCGGTGATCAGCGCCTCACGCGCTTTGCGGGACAGCCGCGACAGCTGTGGGTCGGGGTCGCGGACGTAGGCCAGCGCCTTCGCGTTAGTATCGCCGACTCGCCGCACGACCTCTTGGGGGGTTGGGCCCTGATGCGCTGCCCTCTTGTGTTTCTGCCTCTGTGGTTTCTCGGGCTGGGCTGCGGTCTCAGGTTGGGCGGGTTTGGCGGGGGGCTCTGGCTCTTGCGCGGGAGCCGGGGAGTCGGGAGCCTGGATCTCAAGGTCGATCACCGGGTGTGGGGTGTGGTCGTCGGCGGTCGCGGGCGTGGTCATCGGTTGACCTCCTCCGGCAACGTGGTCGCGGCCGGGCCAAGAGCGTCATCTCGCGGGCATGCGCAGCGCGAGAGTCGACCAACAGTAAACGCGGCGAGGATACCTGCCGTTTCAAGCACGCACTGGGCGGTCCGCGCGGAAAACTCGTGGCATCCCTCTCACCTTTGGTGCCATGAAGCTTTTCGCGCGCGCCGCGACCACGAGAGGAGAGATCCCCTGAGCGGAGGTGCGCCTCTTACTTGTCCGGGTCAGGGGGTATGGTCAACTTCTGGCCGACGACGAGTGGCTCGCCGGCCTTCAGGCGGTTGGCCTTGCTGATGGCCTCTACTCTCGTTCCCGTGGCTTTGCCGTAGACCTCCTCGGCGATCTTGTTGAGGTAGTCCCCCTGCTTCACCGTGTAGGTCTTCGATCCCGGTGGGCGCGTGCTTGAGCGCGCCTGTGCCTCGGTTTCGTTCTCCGTCGCGCGTGTGCCAGGCGACTCACTCGCGTCGTCAGTGACGCCCTCGCTCGCGTCCTCGGTGGCGCCGAGCGCGTTCTTCGCGTTGGCCTGCGCAGCAGCGAGTTGATCGTTGAGCCGTGTGTTCTGCTCGGTGAGATCCGCGACCTTCAGCTTCAGCTCGTCGACCTCTGACTGCGGCACGCCTCCGCTGGCCGTGCACCGGCCGAGGAAGAACAAGAGCAGCAAAGTGGCCACGAAGATGGTGATGCGGCCCCACAGAACACGGCCACCGTACTCCTCAAGACCCTCGTACTCATACTCCATAGCCCCGCAGTATTCACGATGCGGAGCGGAAGGTCACATACGCTGCGCAGAAAGCGGAGGAATCGAACATTAGGCGAGCAGGCGCTCGAGGTGCGCCTCGAGCGCGAGCAACGTCCCCTCCAGCCGCCACAGCTTGACCTTCACCCAGGCGTTGATCAGGTTCGTGAGCAGGTCGAGCGTCTCCCACAGCGCCACCCGCTGCCTGTTCACCGGCGCGTGCTCCTCATAGGCGTCGGTGAAGATGTCGCAGAGGGTCTCCAGCTCCTTGAGCCGGGCGCGGCGCGTGGCGTCGTCCTCTAGGGCGGCGCCCAGGCCGATCGCTTTGATCGTGGCGCGGAACAGCGCGATGTCGAGAGCAGGCTCGGCTTGGCAGAAGCCGTCGAAATCAATGAACGCGATCCGGCCGCCTGCCAAGAGCACCTGGGCGGGGCGGAAGCTGCGGTGCGACGGCGCAAGCGGGTCGGGGGGGCAATGGGCGGCGCGCTCCTCGACGAGGGCCAGCAGCGGGGCCGCCGCCCCGGCCATGGCCGGGATGGGCTCGGCGAGCCATCCCGCCATCTCGCGGATCTCGGCGATCTCGTCGTCGAGCATCACCGGCTGGCCGTAGTCCACCCCGCAACGGTGGAGCGCCGCGAGCCCTGCGCCGGTCTGGCGCAGGGCCCGCGCGAGCGCCTCGGTGGTCCCCGCGGCGCCATCCTGCAACGCCTCCCGCAGCAGCTCCTTGAGGGTCTGCTCCTCCGCGACCGGACCTTGGATCAGGACACGGTCGGGCTCCAGGTAGGCGAGCGGCTCGGCGATCGTGACGACGTCCCCGGCGGACAGCGGGCAATCCCACAGCGCCCGCATGGCAGCGTAGGCGTTGCCGCCTTTCTCCTCGTGGTAGGTCTTGGCCACAACCAGCTGCGGCCATCCCCGCCCCACCGCCTCAGACGGGTATCGCAGCGCGTAGATGACTGTGCAGCGGCTGCCCGGCTTGTGGCGCACGACATGAGGGGCGCAAGCCGCGATGCGCAGGTCCGCGTAGGCGGGGGCGCCCGCACGGATGGCCTGCTCGAGCATCCCGCGAGCTTGCTCGGCGTCGGTGAGCAGACCGACGGCGGGCAGCTCAGCGTCCGCGGGTCGGGTGCGAAGGCGCAGGCCGAGGGCTGGGAGCGAGCATTGCCAGTCCGCGGCGCCAAAGCGCCCGCTCGCCTGGCCCGGCCTCCTGCCCTCTGGGGGGCGGAGGGTGCCGGTAAGGCTGACGGTGCGGCTCTCGCCGGTGCTGGTGTCCGCTGTGACCTCGTAGGAGCATGTCCAGCAGCCACCGTCGCCCTCCAGCCGGAGGCGCTTCGCCTCGCAAGACCGCAGGGCCAGCGCCCCAGCGGTGAACTCGTCCACTGCGCTAGCCAACTCGGCCTGGACGCGGCCGGGGTCCACCGCGGCGCGCAGCCAGGCCGGGGGCGTGGAGAACCGTTGCAGCCCGGCCAGGATCGTGGGCGGGTCTAGGTGAGGGCTCGTCGCTGCCACCAGGATGCTCCTTCCAGTGCGTTGAGCACGTGGTCGAGCCGCGCCGCCTTGAGCTTGTACCACGCGTGCTCAGCCATCCGTACGAAGCTGCAGAGTTCGTAGGCGGCATGCCGGTCGGCGATGACCTCGGGGTCTGGCTCAGACGTCGCCTTCAGGTAGGCGGCGAGGAAGCGGTCGGCGAGCGGCACGGCGCGCAGCGCCTGCCCACTCCGCTTGACCCCCGCGAGCTTGAGGTATGCGGTGAACTGGCCCAGGTCGAGCGCCGGCTCGGCCTGGCAGATGTCGTCGAAGTCGAGCAGGCCCGCCGTCCCGCGCTCGTCGAACACGACCTGCGAGTAGGTGAAGTCCCCGTGGGCCAGGCCCATCCGGAGAGGCGGCGCGCAGGAGGCCAGCGCCTCGGCGCGGCCCAGCCAGGCCTCTAGGCGGTCGGCCAGGTCCCCGTCGAGCCGCCTGATTCCGCCTAGCTCGTGCCGCAGGCCGGCAACCTCCATCTCGAAGGTGCGGGCAGCGCCCAGCGCAACTCCTGACGTGTGGAGCATCGCGCTGGTCTCGGCGCACGCGTCGAGCAACTCCTCCAGGGACAGCGCCGCCGCCACCGCCTCACCCTTCCCCCAGGCCCGCAGGAGGCGGGCGATCTCAACCGTCCCGCGCAGCGGCTCCATCAGCAGCTGCCGCAGGTCAGGGTCATATCCGAGCGAGCGGGGGATCGCGACGGGCACCCGGCGGTCGCCCTCCATGCTGGCGCGTAGCCGCTCGATGACCTCGGGCGTGCGCGCCCCCTCACCTGCGGCGGTGATCTTGCCGTAGATCGTCCGCCCGGGTTGGAGCTCGTAGCGCAGCACGCAGCGACCGCGGCGCGGGTAAGCGACAACCTCGATCTGGCAGCCGTCGAGGCGCGCGCCCAGCCGGGCGCTGAGCACGCCGAGCATCCGCTGGGGATCGGTGGCATCGGCGAGCATCGGCAGGTCACCGTCCACGGGGAAGACGCTCACCGCCATCGCGAGCGGCTCGAGGTGCGCGGCCAGCGCGGAGAACGGCTCGAGCCCAGGGCGCCCCCTCACTCGGTCAGCAAGCGGGGCGAGCTGGTCCCGGACATAACTGGCTGACGCGGCGCGGTCGGGGAAGACCCGGCCACACACAATGTGGTCCACCCCGCCGGTCCGGAGCTGGTAACGGACGATGCAGGAGTCGCCAGGCAGGTAGGTCGCCTTGCCGGGGCAGCAGTCGCTGATCGGCGGGCCGAGCGCCTGGCTCAAGAGCGCACCCATCCGGTCGCCATCGAAGGCGGTGGCCAGCCCAGGCAGCTCGCGTTGGAGCGCGGGGTTGGCGAGAGGGTCAAACGTCACCATTAGGCTTGGAGCATAAGCGGCATCCAGCCTGGCGCGTTGTCCAAGCCGCCGATGGCCGGCGACGCAGGGCTCAGTCTCCGTCCTCGTCACTGTGGCCATGCCCAGTGGCCCTCGCCACAGGCTGGCGGGCGGTCACCAGCCGATCAGCCAGCACAGATGTGCGGGCGGATCGTGCTCTAGGCTCGACCGGGATCTGAATCGAGGAGCAACCGATGAACGACAACGACCTCAACCTCGTGCACGAGTGCCTCAACGCGGATGGCTGCTGGCAGCGCAGCTTTTGGTCACCTGAGCTGCAGCGCGCGTACGAGCTGGGGCAAGCCGACGCGCGCGACGGCTCCGCGCGCCACCGGTTGCAGGACCCGTCGTGGCAGACCTCAACCACCGTGGTGTCCGTCTACTGGCTCGGCTATCTGAGCAGCTGGGATGGCTTGGAGACCCGCCTCCCCGACCAAGTGTGCGACCTGCCAGGGCTCGCGCAGCACTTGCACCGCGAGGCGGCATGGAGCGCCGCTGACATGACCCATGACGACACCGGCCGGCCGGCCGACCTCGAGTCGCTCGTCACGTTCAGCGCCGCCATGGCCTTTGAGCGAGCCGCGCGGTTGGTGAACCAGCTGATCGTCGGGCGCCCGGACGACGATGAGGCGATATGGACGCCAGTCGACCCGGAGGGCGACGAGGTCAACGGGCACGGGGTGATGACGTTCACGTTGACCGCCGACCCCAACGGCGAGGGCGTGCGGATCCGCGTGAACGGTGGGCCAGGGCTCTGCGGGGAGCGTTGCTTTCCGACCTGGTGGCAGGCGCACACCGCACTCGGCGGCTTCCTCCACGCACTCGACGTGGCTGACCTGCCCAGCAGCCAGTGAGGGCCTGGGCAGGCACAACGCGGTCAGCCAACCGGACCCCCTGCCGCAGGGAAGCCACAGCACAGCTAGAGATCAGCCATTCCGTAGCCCGCCGTGCTGGGCCAAGTCCTCCGGCCGGTTGATGTTCTGGGCGAACGGCCCCCACGCCCCCGCGTCGACGAGCAGCGCGCCCAGGCGCTCGGCGGCGGTGGTGACTGACCGCTCGCCGTGGTCGAGGAGCGCGCGCAGATGAGGCTCGGCGGCCCTCGACCAGACCGCGTGGAGGGGCTGGAGCCGCGCGCCTGTCCGTGGCACGACCGCCGCCTGCCCGTCCCACCGGTCCGCGAGGCGCCTGAGCACCCCCGCGTCGGCGTGTGGCATGTCGACGGCGACGACGGCGACCAGCTCGTGCGCAGCCGCCTGCAGGCCCGCCACGAGTCCCCCCAGCGGCCCGGCGTCCGGCACCGCGTCGGCGATCTGCGGCACCGACAAGCCGGTCAGCCGTTGGCCGTCTCCCGACGCGACGAGCACCTCCGCGCAACATGCCTGGAGCACCCGCACCGCGCGGTCGACGAGCCGCTCGCCGTGCCAGCGCAGCGTGGCCTTGTCGGCCCCCATGCGCGTGCTCTTCCCGCCCGCGAGCACCAAGCCGGTCACACTGATCTCGCCTCGCTTGGCGGTAGGCCGCTGCCCGAGAGCGACCAGTCGAGGATCTGGATGGGGTGGGCGAGCGGGAGGCTCGGCAGGTAGCGGCGGAGTTGCAGCAGGCAGCCGGGGTTCGCCGTCGCGACGAGGTCTGGGTCGGCGTCGAGGATAGAGGCGGCCTTCCTCTGCCCAAGCTCCGCTGCCGGCTCCGGTTGGAGCAGGTTGTAGATCCCCGCCGATCCGCAGCAGATCTCGGGCTCCCCGATCGGCGCCAGCTCCAGGCCTGGGATCGCGCTAAGCAGCGCCCGGGGCTGCTCGGTGATCCCCTGCGCGTGCCCGAGGTGGCAGGCGTCGTGGTACGCGACCCGGGCGTGGATCGGGTGGCGTGTGGCCCGCGGCTCCAGGCCGGCGAGTAGCTCGGTGACGTCTTGCACCCTCGCCGAGAACGCCCTCGCGCGCTCAGCGTAGGCGGGGTCGTCGTGGAGCAGCCGCCCGTACTCCTTCATGCTCGACCCGCAGCCCGCCGCATTCACCGCGACGGCGTCGACCCCTGCGGCCTCGAACATGGCGATCGTCGCCTCCGCCCTCGCGATGGCGGCGGTCTCCTCACCAGCGTGCAGGCCAAGCGCCCCGCAGCAGCCCTGCGCTGGCGGGGCGACGACCTCGCAGCCCTCCGCCGAGAGCACCCGCACGGTCGCGTCGTTGCAGTCCGCGAAGAACACCGACTGGACGCACCCGGTCAGCAGCCCCACTCGCAGCCTTTTCGCGCCGATCGCGGGAGTCACCACTGGCACGCGGCGGCGCAGGTCGCGAAGTGTGACCTGAGGGAGGAGCCGCTCTAGCGCCTGCGCTCGCGCTGGCAGCCGGTCGGAGAGGCCGCTGCGCCGGAGCAGCTCGGGCAGTCTCAGCCGCTGGGCGGCCCAGGCGAGCGCCGCGGCGGCGCGCAGCCGTGAACCGTGCGGGAACAGCCCGAGCACCAGCGCGCGGAACAGCCGCTCAGACCGGCTGCGCGCCCAGTTGCGCTCGATCTGCGCGCGGGTGGCCTCGATGAGTTCGTCGTAGGCGACCCCCGAGGGGCACGCGGTCACGCACGCCATGCAGCCGAGGCAGGCATCGAAGTGCTGGACGAGCGTGGCGTCCATGGGGGCCTCGCCCTCCAGGCCCATCTCCATGAGGAAGATGCGGCCCCGCGGGCTGTCCATCTCCTCGCCCCACAGCACGTACGTGGGGCACGTCGGCAGGCAGAAGCCGCAGTGGACGCAGTCGGCGATCCGCTCGGCGGGCGGGGGGCGGTGCGCGTCGAAGATGCCGTGAGGGCCAGGAGCCATATGCTCCAATCAGATGCCTCCCACGAAGCGGCCCGGCGCGCAGCGGCGGTCGGGATCGAGCTGGGCCTTCACCCGGCGCATCACGCCGATCGCCGACGGTGGGGGGCCGAAGACATCGGCCGGCGACTCGAGACCTGGGGCGCGCCGGCGGAGCGTGACCGTCCCGCCCAGCGCCGTGATCCGGCCGCGCCAGTCCCGGACGGCCGCCGCCTGCGCCGCCGGGTCCCCTGAGAGCCGGGCGGTGTGCAAGCCCAGCGCCGCGTGGCTGGCCAGCCGGGCCTCGGCCTCAGCTTGGGCGGCGGCCTCCGCCAGCGCCGCGGCGGCTCGGGGCAGGTGGTCAGGGAGCGTCGCCGCCCGCGCGACGGTCTCGCCCTCGGCGCCGGCATGCGCTGCTGCGAGCGACCGCCAGGCCCCCGCCTCCTCGGCGCCCTCGATGCGGTCCGTGACGTCGAGGCCGTGGTCAGCCGCGAGCCGGCTCAGGGCCTCGCCCCGCGCCGCGATGCCGGCCGGCCGGCCCTCGAGCCGCACCCACAGCGCGCCAGCGGCGACGTCGAGCGCCGTGGGCTCGATCGGTGACGCGAGCAGCGCGAGCACCAGCCCGGACAGCGCGGCCACCTGGCCCGGCACCCGCGCGGTGAGGCTGGCCTCCGGCAGCGGGTGGAGGCGGACGATCAGCTCGGTGACCAGGCCGAGCGTTCCGAGTGACCCGCAGTACAGGCGCATGAGGTCGTAGCCCGCGACATTCTTGACGACCCGGCCGCCGCTCCGCGCGACCGTGCCGTCAGCGAGCGCGACCGTGATCCCGATCACCAGGTCGCGGAGCGTGCCGTACCGGAGCCGCCGCGGCCCGTGGTCGTTTGTCGCGAATGCCCCGCCCAGCGTCGCGCCCTCGTCCATCAGCGGGGGGTCGACCGCGAGCCACTGGCCCGACGGCGCAAGCGCCTCCCGCAGAGTGGACAGGCGCATGCCGGCTCCCGCGATCGCGACCATGTCGCCCGCGCTATGCTCGGTCAGCTCGCCGAGGCCGGCCGTCTCGATGACCGCGTCGACCCGCTCCGGCGGGGCGCCCCAATCCTGCTTCGTGCCACCGCCGCGGAACACCAGGGCGCCTGGCGTGTCGCGGACCGCGTCACGGGCCTCGGCGAGCGTGGTCGGGCGCAGCGCGGTCCCACCCCTATGGGGTGGCTGAGCGAGGTCGGCGCGACCGGTCGGCGTCACAGGCGCTCGATCACCCCCGCGGCTTCAAGGGGGTGCGGCTTGTAGGGGCCAGCCCGCTCACCGCAGAGCCGAGGCGTCGGGAGGATCTTGTCGGGGTTCGACAGCCCGGCCGGGTCAAAAGCCGCCCGCACCCGGCCCATGACCGCCAGATCCTCCTCGGAGAACATCTTCGGCATCGAGCACGCCTTGTCGACCCCGACGCCGTGCTCACCGGTGATCGACCCACCCTGCTCGACGCACAGCTCGATGATGGCGATCGCAAGCTGCTCGGCGCGCTCGGCTTGGCCTGGGACCGCGGCGTCATAGAGGACCAGCGGGTGGAGGTTGCCGTCGCCAGCATGGAAGACGTTCGCGACGCGAAGCTCCGCCTCGCTCGCCATCTCAGCGATGCGGGCGAGGGTCTGGGCGAGGCGGACCCGGGGAATCACCCCATCCTGGACGAAGTAGTCCGGCGAGAGCCGGCCCATCGCGGCGAACGCGGCCTTCCGGCCCTTCCAGATCAGCGCCCGCTCCTGCGCGTCGGTGGCCACGCGGATCTTTGTGGTGCCGGCCTCGCGGCAGATCGCCTGGACAGCGGTGAATTCGGCCTCGACCTCGGCGGTTGGCCCGTCGAGCTCCACGACCAACGCGGCCCCGCACTCAAGCGAGTAGCCTGCGCCGGTCGCGGCCTCGCACGCGGAGATCGCGAGCGCGTCGAGCATCTCGACCGCTGCGGGGACAATGCCGGCGGCCACAATCCCGCTGACCGCGTCACCCGCCTCGGCCGGGCTGGCGAAGTCCGCCACCAGCGTTCGCACCGCCTCAGGCTTGCGGAGCAGCCGCACGGCAACTTTCGTGGCGATCCCGCAGGTGCCCTCGGCGCCGATGAACACTCCGCGCAGGTCATAGCCGGGCGCGTCGAGGGTCGGCGCGCCCAGCTGGACGACCTCGCCATCGGGCATCACCACCTCGAGCGCGAGCACGTGGTTGGTGGTGAACCCATATTTCAGGCAGTGCGCCCCACCGGAGTTCTCCGCCACGTTGCCGCCGATCGAGCAGACAACCTGGCTGGACGGATCGGGCGCGTAGTAGAGGTGGTGGCGCTCGACGGCCCGGGAGATCTCCAAGTTGGTCACGCCGGGCTCGACGACCATGAGCCGGTTAGGCACATCGATCGAGAGGATGCGCCGCATCCGCGCCAGAACGACGAGCACGCCATCCGGGTGGGGGAGCGCGCCACCGGACAGCCCTGTCCCAGCGCCCCGCGCGACAAACGGGACCCCCTCACGCGCGCAGGCCCGCACGACCGCCGCGACTTGCTCAGTGGTGGTTGGCAGGACAACCAAGCCTGGCGTAGCCCGGTAGCCGGTCAGCCCATCGCACTCGTAGGTCCTCACCTGGGTGCGCTTCCATAGGACACCCCGCTCGCCGAGCAACGCGGCGAACTCACTCCGCAGCGCCCCTAACGCCATCTGCGCTCCGGTCATGGTGGTTCCACGCTACCCGGCTGCTCAGCGATTCAACCGTGCCATCCCCCGAGCGCTCCCTCCCCCGGGGGTTGCTGGGTACCAGGCGCGAGGGAGAGCCTCAGAGACGCATCGTCCGGCCGGCCCAGGGCCGTAAGAGCCATGGCGGGCAGCAGCCCGCTATGGACGGCTACCCTCTGTTGGCCCTGGGTCGGCAGCCTTGACTGGGGCGGGCAGGGCCTCAGCGGGGTCAGCCGCGGCCCTTGGAGCGGACGAGTCTGGATTGGCCGAGCGAGCGCCCACCGGAAGTGCAGATCTGGCACTCTCGTGGGTGCAGGTATCACCCACTTGCGGGCGTGCGGGGGGTCCATGGAGGGCCCGCGGCGGCCCGCAGAGCTGCGGCTTGCTGTGGCGATGCGTGGCGGAGTCAGCCTGGCGATATGGATGAGTGGGTCTGCCACGAGGTCGCCAGGCTGCGGGAGCCGACCGCAGGTGAGGTCAAGGACCGTCACAGCGCCGCCATTTACGGCAGGCTGCTCGACATTTGCGGCTACGAGCGGGTGGTGGTGGACGTGCTCGCGGGGACCAGCGCTGGCGGCCTCAACGGGCCTTGCTCGCCAGCCCCTTGGTCTTCGGCATGCCGTTTGACCACGGGATCCGCGATCTCTGGCTGCGGCTTGGGGACCTGGAGTCCCTTACGCGGAAACCCTCGGAGCGAGTGCCGCCGTCACTCCTGCTCAGAGACTGTGGCTTCTACGAGCGGCTGATGGATGGGTGTCAGAAGCTCTTCAAGAATGCCCCAGAGGGGGACCTCTGGCCGCCGAGGGTGATGGAGTCCGCTGGCAACCTCAGGCTGATTCTGACGGTGACGAGGCTCAATCCTCGCCGAGACTGCGTACGGCCGACGCTGAGCAGCCCACTCCAGGCGAGCCGCGCCCGCGCCCATTTCCGCTTCCGCCATCGCGCTGTGATGGCGGAAGCTTGCTCAGCGACTTCCCCTCAGGAGCGGAGGGCCAGGAGGCATTGCGGCGCCTGCTGTACGCGGCACGGAGCACGCCGTCGTTCCCGGGAGCGTTCGAGCCCGCGACCCCGAGGGTCGTGCGGGGGCCCGCGAGACCGGAGGCGCTCACGGAGTCAGAGGCTGATCGGAGCGAGCGGCCGGGGCGGGTCGACCTGAGCGGGGTGAGTAGCGAGACCGGAGCGCCGGACCCGGGTCCGGAGGAGGCGGGTTGGGCCGAGCTGGTCGACGGGGGCGTGCTCGACAATATCCCAGTGAGCTGGGCGGTGCGGGCTATCGCCGCCTCTCCAGCGTCCTATCCCGTTGACCGGTGGCTCCTCTACCTGCAGCCGGTGCCACCGGCACCGGTGCAATCGAGGCTGCCCAGCGGGAAGCCGGACCCCTCCGCCGACCGGGGTGTGCGGCGGGTCACCCGGTTGGCCCGCCTGCTGAAGCAGACCCGGACGACCAAGCTGCAGAGCGAGTCCCTGCTGGATGACGCCGACGAGCTGCGTGCGGTCGCCGCCGCGTCCCAAGCGCGGCAGGCGGTTGCTAGGGGACTTCCGGGCGCGGTCGCCACACCGGCAGGCGAGCTGGCCCCACGCGCGGCTCTCGCGGTACCGGAGGCTGGTCGGGCTCGCGGAGGGTTATCGCCTTGCCTGCTGGAGAGCCCGATCGATGTCATCGGCCCCGACCCACTTCCCGTACCCGACCAGCCGTGCCCGCTGGAGGCGCTCGATGACGCACGCGGGCGCTCTGTTGACCTGCTGAAAGGCCTGCGCAAATCGGCGGCGGACGTGGATGCGCCGACCGATGCGCTCGCGCTCCCGGACTGCCTCCAGAGGCCTGAGGAGCTGCCCGTCTACAGCCGCTCGCCTATGGCCGTGGCGCGGGCGGTCGCATTGCTGTTCGACTGGGTTCGCGCGGCGGAGGCGGCGCAGTCCACCTGCCCGGACCTGGCGGCGCCCGGCATCTGGGAAACCGAGGTCCGCCAGATCCGGGAGCGGCTGTACGAGGCCCGGTTCGCTGTTGCGGTGCTGCTCGCCGTACGGGACCGGCTCGTCTTGCGCTGCGTCGCGCCCGGCGAGACGCGGACGCCATCGCGCTCGTGCGCCAAGCGACCGCATGGTTGAGCGACCTCGTCATGGCCGCTGGTGGCATGCCGGAGGGCGAGGGCTGGAGGGGTTGGCCAGCCGCGCTCGTCCAGGCGTTCAACGCAAGCGGCCCGAGCCCGCCGATGCCGGGGGGCCAGTGGCCCCCCGGCATCTACTGGCGGCTCTGGGACCACCTCGCCCGGAGACGTGTCCGAGCAGAGCCATGAGGGCCTGCAGCGACACGCCGACGTTGAAAAAACTGGTAGGTGGCGTAGGTGTGACGCAGCTGGTGAGGCGTGACCCGGCCGATCCCAGCGGCGTCGGCAGCTCGGTTGAGTTCGGCGCGTATGGCTTGCTGGGATAGCCGCTTGCCGTGATCTCTCGTACAGGCTGCCCCGGCCTGTGGCTGAGACGGTCGCGATAACCAGGTGTCAAAGACTGGCTCTCGCAGCTGCTTAGAGAATCACGCTCTGGCTGGAGGCATGCAGACAATCACTACTACGATTCGGCTTAGTCATCACCGACCACGGGGCTTCGGTGTTAAAGATCATTCGTTGGAACATCAAAGTATCCGAGGCGAACCACACCAAATGAATCGAGGTCTTGGTCTTTGTATCCTAGGGCATACTTTTCCGCTGTGAAGTTATCAACCTGTGCATCATCTACCAGGACAAGTAACTGTCGGTAAGTAATACCGTGCGCCCCCTCATAGGCTATTGCGCCCTGAGGCCTCAGCCAGCAATCGCCCCACACCAAAAGTGTGCTAGCCCTATAATAATATCCACTTCCAGGATTGTGCTCTGGCAGCGAATTTCTCGTTGTTGGATCGGGCCACCCAAGCAGGAACAGCTTCTTGCCTTGCGGAACGCTCCCGTGCAGCTGACCCCCAACCTCAAGGTGTATCTTACCGGCGAGCTTGACCTTATAGTATGAGGGACCGACTGTCAGCGGATAGCTTGGCTCCACCAAACTGATTACGGTGCCCGGCTTCGCATCCGGCTGACCGGCAGGTGGGCAACTGGTAGTAGGGGCGCCGTCACTTGTCGACGGCTTAGGGGAAGGGCTTGGTATGGGTCCTGGGCCTGGATCGCCTTCCGTCTCCTGAAAGAGACCGGTAATCACTACCGTACCACTCAATGCGAGCACTGAAATAATAAGAGATACGACAGCGGTCACGGAGGCTAAACGTGACCTTCCATGCCAGCCTGAAGACATAGTTTGTGTACGAAGCTGATCTTTGCGTGACCCCCTTCTCAAAGAGTAGGCAACTCCTGTCACAACAACGGAAACACCCAAAATTGATAAGAGAATTGTTGATAGTTTTCCTGTTTGCAAGAAATCAACAACTTGTGTGACCGCCATAAAAAAACCAATGAAGGCTGCCACATCAGTTAGTCGTTCCCAAGCTTTTTTTGAATCGTTCACCCTCAACAAGTATTCCCATTAATAAAAAATGGCAACGAAGAGAATATTCTATTCTTCGCACAAATTAACATCTACTTTTCCTGTCCGGTTGTGCTACGCCAAAGCGAAGCATTGATCGTGATTGTCGCGCTTCGCTAGCGGGCTGTCAAAGATGGCCATGTCGGGCTCAGCGACCCCCGCTGACACCTGCGATAGCGCGGCGGGGAGCGTAGCTGTTCTAAGCCCAGCCGCACAGGCAGGGTGATCGGCAAAGTCGTGGGATAACCTATGCGCGCGTAAAGACTTCCGCGAGTTAGGTCTGGCTCAAGCGCCCCCACGCGCGCGAGGCGCCCTGTATGCCTGACAACAACAAAGCCAGGACCAGATCTGAGCAGAAACAGGCACGCCAAAACACAGCCAGCGATCCGCGCTGCTCAAGACAACAGCCGGGCTACAAGCCCAACAGCGCAAGCGTACGAACCGGATTGCGTGAGGCCCAACGAACCCACGGACGATGTTGACCTCACCCGCGAACCGCAGCACGCCAATCCTCAGATTACGCAGCGTGGCAATCACTCAAGGGGCAGATCCAGTGCGGACTTGACAGCGATCCTCGTCAAAGGTGACATCACGAACCCAATGCAGGCAGTTCTCGATCTCCCACTGGTCACGCGCCAGCTCAGTCAGGCGCTCTCGGTCCGCTTTTTTCTGCTTGGTCGAACGGGCGTTGCGCCTAGGAGGCTGCTGAAGTAATCGCTTTCTGGCGCAGGCTCAGACCCGCCCGTACGGCTCTGGGCGAGTGTGGGGCGAGCCCGGACGGGCATGACCAGCCAATCAGACCCAGCCGCACGGCCGGTGGGACGGCCCGACAAGGACGAAAAGGCCCGCCCAGGCCAAAGGCGGGCCGTCCGACCTGGGGCGCCCGCCTAGTCTCAGGTGGTTGCGGGCACCCTCCAGCCGCCGTCGTAGCTCAGGCCCAAGCCCAGCAGCGTGGTCAGATTGACCGCCGCCACACGCAGACTCAACCACAACTGGTTGCGTTTGACGCCTCGGTAGCGGCAACGCCGATGCCCGTCCTTGACGACCCAAGCGATCGAGGGCTCAACCAACGACCGGCGCGGATAAGCGGCGGCGAACTCAGGCGTCTTAGCTTGGGCGCGGGCAGCGGCCAACAACTCGTCGTGCTCGCCGACATGCAGGCTGCGCCCAGACTTGCTGGCCGTGCATTTGTCGCGTAGCGGGCAGGTGTTGCAGCGGCGGCCGAAGCTGGCGTTGCCCTTGGGCGAGATCGTCACGGTGCGCTGGGCCGGGCAGGTCACCGTGCCCGCCTCGTAGTCGATCCTGAAGTCGTCACGGTTGAGCCCGCCCGGTGTCGCCGGGCGCAACGGCAGCGGCTTGATGACCGGGGTGTGGCCGGCGGCGATCAGGTCGGCGCGGGTCTGCCCGCCGCCGTAGGCGGTGTCGGCCAACGCCTCGACTGGGTCGGGCTCGTCGGCTAGCAGCTGGGCGGCGACCTGTCCGTCAGGGGTGTTGGCGTCGGTCAGCATGTTGGAGGTGATAACCCAGTCTCCGGCTCGCCGGCGATGTGCCCTTTGAAGCCGTCCCGGTATGAGCTGCGGGACTTGTGCGCGTGCCGCGCCTCGGGATCCACGGTGGACACGATGCGGTCTTTGGCCACGGCGCGGGCGATCCGCCAGCTGCCCGGGGTCTCGCCGGGCTCGACGTCTTGGCCGGCGACCAACGCCAGCAACGCGACCGCCCGCTCTGCCTCGTCGTCTAACCCGACGACGGGCAGCGCGTCGATGATCGCCAACGCGTCGGCGACCAGGCCGGTGACGAGCGCGTCGCGGGCGGCCTCGTCGTCCCACGCGCAATCAGGCTTGCCCCCGGTGTCGTAGTCATGCGCGGACACCTCGACCAGACGCGCGGCCGGCACCAGCTTGCGGACTTTGCGGATCGCCGCCACCAGCTGCGTGACCGTGTCCTGAGTCGCCACCGCGTCGTCGAGGACGGTGGAGTCCAACGCGCGGCGCGACCGCCCGTTTAATATCCCGGTTCGGCGGGCCACGTCCTTGACGGCCTCGTCCAGGCGGTGCGGCCGATCAGAGGCGTTCAACCGTTTGCGCCAATACACGAGCACCGAGGGGTTGAGGGCTTTCTCGTCTAACGCCAACCCGGCCGCGGCCTTCCAGCGGATATCGGTCTCTAACGCCGTGGCGGCTTGGCGGTCTGACAGGCCCTCGAGCTCCTTCAACACCATCGCGACCGCGATCACATCGGTGGGGATCGACGGGCGGCCCCGCTCGGACGGAAACAGGTCGGCGAACAGCTCGTCAGGAAAGATCTTTTTGCGGTGGGCGGCCAGCAGGGCGTACACCGACCCGGCTGGGACGAGATGCCCGCACAACGCCGCCGTGTCCAACAGCTCTCGGTCTGGAAGGCTGGTTCCTTGCATATCGTATTATGCCATACGATTAACCTAAATGGCATAATACAGACGAAGATTTTTTCAGCAGCCTCCTAGTGTTCGCGCCGACGTTGGTGCTGGCAGGCCGGCTTATCTTTGCCGCCTTGTCCAGGCTTCGGCTCATCCCCGCCACCGCCACCACACCGGCTGTCATCCCCCGACCACCCCCACTACAAGCCCGCATCCTCGAACTACTTGGCGTCGACCCGACACGACGCCGCTGACGGCGGTGACCATTCAAGACATACGCACGACACCGTTTGACAACTGCTGGCACCCTACGACCCAGCATGTGCAGAATACCCGACTAGCACGCGCGTGCGTTTAGAATGTGTTGCACATAACGAGCAATACGAATGAGCTAACAAGCGATGTTGAAGCCACGGCGAGGGTCAATTCGCTCCAGCGAGTCGGGGCGTGAGGGAACAACGGAACGCAACAGGCCCTGAGCTGACGGTAGGGTCAGCGCGCTTATGTGTTTCGTGCCAGCTTCAGGACCTCCAAGAGGCACCGGCAGTCAGGGTTTTGTCCATCCCGTCGATCGGAAGAAGCGAAGCCCTGACTCTGAGAGCCATGAGGGCGGCAGCTAGGTCGCCAGGAGAAAGTCCAGTTTTGACTAGTTTTCATGGGTTGCACATACCCGATCCACGTTGGCTCGGTGGTCCCGGCTCTCCCAGCAAGCCCGCCTGTGAGACCAACCGTGACGATGCTCGCCACGATTGGTCTCGATCACGAGTCCGGCCTTTTGCGCGTGCGTCCGAGTCCTAGTCGTTCCAGGTCAAGGGGCCAGAAGGCGATATGCGTTGCGTTCGGCATACCCTGTTCGAGACCTTACGTCGGAACAACTCTGTAGTGACCAGTAGGCCATCGTCGCGTAGCTCTCTAAGTCCTCGTCCCGCAGTGTCCGCTGAGATTCCGTACCAAACTCGCGCCACCAGCGTGAACACACACACCAGCTGGATTTGCGTCCACGCCGGACAAGAACTCCGGACGCGGCCGGCGTTCTCTCGCATCCCGACACGTAACGCATCCTTGCCAACAGAGCAAACCTAGGCCATACTAAGAACATGAGTTCGATCAGCGTGGCAGGGGCAGCGCCCTCGCTCAAGGAGCTGGGCAGCGCCGCGCTGCTTGATGTGGTTGAGCAAGGCTTGGCGTTACTGGCCGCCTGCCCGCTAGACGAGATCGCCGATCCGGAGCTGACCGAGCGTGTCCAGCGCCTGCACCGGGCAGAGACCATGGCAAGCGCGGAGAAGCTGCGCTGCGTCGCGGAGGCCGACCTCCGCGGCGCGTGGCGGGCTGAGGGCGCCAGATCGATGACAGACCTGCTCGCCCAACGGCTCAAGCTGACCCGCGGGGAGGCCCGCGCCCAAGCTGAGACCGCGTTGGAGTTAGAGCGCCTGCCCGAGACCGCCGCCGCGCTCCGCGCAGGCCAGATCGGCCTGGGGCAGGCGCAGGTCGCCGCGCGGGCGGCGAAAAATGTGCGCCCAGACGCGCGGGAGGAGCTCGACCAGCTCGTAGCGCAGGACGGCGGGGGGTTGGACCGCCGCCAACTCCGCGAGCACGTCGACGCCTGGACCGCTGAGCATGACCCGGAGGCGTTGGCCGAGCGGGAGCGGCGGCTGTGGGCGCAGCGAAGGCTGTCGATCAGCGCTGACGGCCCAGACGGCGCAATAGGCGGTGGGTTCCGGCTCGATCCGGTGGGCGGGGCGACGGTGATGACCGCGCTGCACGCCAAAGCCCGCAAAACCGGCCCGGATGATGACCGCACCCATGAGCAGCGCATGGCCGACGCCATGGTCGAGCTGGCCCAGCAAGCCCTCGACGCGGGCGACCTGCCGCAGGTGGCGGTGCAACGCCCACACGTCATCATGATCGTCCAACCCGACGGCCAGGCCCGGTTGGACGGCGTCGGACCAGTCAGCCAGGCCATCGCGGAGCTGGTCTGCTGCGACGCTGAGGTGACCGAGGTCACGATGACCCGCAACCACGAGGTGTTGGACGCCGGCCGCACGCGGCGGCAGCCCACAAAGCGGCAGCGGATCGCGGTCATCGCCCGCGACCAGGTCTGCGTCGGCTGCGGCGCGCCGGTGTCCCGCTGCCAGATCCATCATGTCAAGTGGTGGACACGTGATCTTGGTGATACTGACGAGGACAATTTGTGTTTAGTGTGCTGGGGGTGTCATTTCAACATCCACCACCACGGCTGGCAAGTGATCCGCGATCCGAGCAGCGGCAGGTTCAGGTTGCGCCCGCCGGACCCGTCAGACCGGCAGGCCAGCCGGCACGGCCGGTCGCGATGGCGACGAGCGAGCTGACCCGTATCCCCGGCCCGAGCCCACCGGGCCGGGGCGAGCGCCACACCCAAACGTCCAGTCCGCGCCGCGCGATACCGCTATACCTGCGACAAAGCGCCTTAGGACTTGGGCATAAATAACGTTTCTGATGAGTCGGGCGGTCTAGGCTGCCGATGTGGCAGCCACCGAACAGACGTTAGCGCGCAAGCTTGAGGTCATGCTGCCGCTGCTAGACGAGCGGCAACGGCGGGCGCTAATGGCCGTCGAGGCGCAAGCGTGGGGCCACGGAGGCATCACCGCAGTCGCGCGCGCCGCGGGCGTGTCGGCGCCGACCGTACGCAAGGGCCTGGCAGAGATCACCCAGGGCATCCAGCCGTCC
>Ga0081538_10000327_pt1 | contig 54457 bp, 55 predicted proteins | sample TabmetS5T2R1_FD_71022 | JGI IMG/M metagenome (GOLD analysis project Ga0081538, IMG submission 71022) | Tabebuia heterophylla rhizosphere microbial communities from the University of Puerto Rico - S5T2R1 | ecosystem: Host-associated > Plants > Roots > Rhizosphere ...
CCCCGACGTCGCGCTCGACATGATCGATAGCCGAACCTTCGACGGCCGCATCCAACTCGTCGAGTACCGGCCCCGCGTACTCGACCACCCACCTCTTGCCACCGCATGATGCGAGGAGAGCGATTCAAGCGGAAGTTCGAGCTGGCGATGCCGGTCCTTGCCTGACCACAGCATCACCATCTATCCGGGCCTCTACCCGGATCGTCCGCTCCCACCGAATTCGCTATCGGGCGGCCTCGGCCAGCCAGGCGTCGAACGTGGTCTCTGCGAGCCGGGCATCCGGGCCCGGGAGCAAGACCTCTCCGGCTGCCTCGACCCCGAACGGGCCGCGCCAGCTGGGGACAAGCCGGATCGTCTCGCCGCGTGCAGCGAGCGTTCGTCGCGCCATGTCGACCAGATCCTGTGGCTCCGGACCCGCCAGATCGACGATATCGCCGCGCGGCTCGCCGGTCGCCACCTCGGCGAGGACCGCTCCGACATCGGACGCATCGATGGGTTGCACGAGCAGTGGCGGCACGATCGCGACCCCGGCCCGGCGCGTCCAGTCCACCACCATCCCGGCGAATTCGTGGAACTGCGCGGAGCGCACGATCGTCACCGGCACCGGCCCTGTCAGCGAGAGTTCCTCCTGGCGGCGCTTACCCGCATAGTGGGCGTTTCCTTCGAGCCGGTCGAGCCCGAGAATGGAGAGTAGGACGTGGTGCCCGACGCGGCGTTCTCGCTCGGCCGAAAGGAGCCGCGTCGTCGCCGCCCCGAACCGCGATCGAGCCTCGTCGGCGCTGGCCGCGCGCAGGTTCAAGACATCGACGACGGAATCGACACCCGCCAACGCTTCTGCCAGGCCGGCTCCGGTGATCACGTCTACACCCATCGATCGGGCGATGACGACAGCGTCGTGGCCCGACCTGCGGAGCGCCTCGACCACGTGGCGTCCCGCTAACCCCGTTCCTCCCACGACTGCGACCCTCAAAGGCAACACGAACCTCCTTCGTTCTCTACTGTCGCGTGTCGCGACGCTCGAGTCCGGCCGCCGCGAGGACGGCGACGATTGCGGTGCCGGCGACGAGGAACGCCCAGCCGGCCCAGGGTGCTCCCTCACGCAGCGGGTCCCGTCCGAGCGCGTGGTAGTAGGGCCCGAGCGGCCGCCATGCGTCGAGCGCATCGACCGAGCGTGCGAGGCCGTCGAAGATCCAGGCGGCGACTGCGAGCCCCGCTGCAATCGCGATCGCGCGTGCTCGGCTGGGCATGATCGCTCCGGCGGCTAGCGCGACCGCTGCGAAGAGGAGCGCCAGGAGCCCTACGCTGAGCGAGGCTGCGGCGAGCTTGCCGAAGCTGATCTCGAGGTCGACGGCGAGCGAGCCGAGCGCGACCGTGGCGAGGAGCACGGTCGTGAGGGCGTCCAGCAGCACGGTAAGGGCGAGGAAACGCTGCCAGACGTAGTTGCGGCGCCGGATCGGGTGGGCAAGAACGAGGTCGAGGGTCCCGCGCTCCTCCTCGCCGGCCACGGCTGCCGAGCCGGCCCCGATCGCGAAGATGACCAGGAGCAGCGGAGCCAGCAACGTGAAGACCTGACTGTTCAGGTAGCCGGTCGGGCTGGCGAGATCGAGCTCGCCACCTGCGAACAGGGCGCGGACGGACTCGGGCAGGTCTCTCGCGTAGTCGCTGAGCGCAGGATCGTCGCGCACCGAGGGATAGAAGGCGACGTTGAGCGCGACCAGCGCGGCGAGGCCGAGCGTCCACCACAGCATCGTGCGGCGGCGCTCGCGCAGGGTCTCCGCGAGGACCTCAAGCGGCATCGGAGCCTCCGTAGTAGGAGCGGAAGACCTCGTCCAGCTCTGGCGCCTCGCTGGTCAGCGTCTGCACCGGAAGCCGGGCGAGCTCTTTCAAGAGCGGGTCGAACGCCCCCTCGACGTCGAGGCGGACAACGCCGTCGCCCCAGGAGACGTGGCGGACGCCGGGGACGTCGCGAAGGCGCTCGAGGTTGCCGGCCGCTCTTGCCAGGCAAACCTCGACTCGGCGCAGCGCCCGCTGCCGAAGCGTCGCGATCGACTCCACTGCGACGAGGCGCCCGCCGCGCACGATGCCCACCCGCTCGGCGACGTGCTCGACCTGATCGAGCTCGTGCGAGGAGAAGAAGATCGTGCGTCCGACGGCCGCCCGCTCGCGGACGAGCTCGAGCACGTCGTGCTGGCGCAGAGGATCGAGTCCGCTGGTCGGCTCGTCGAGGATCAGGAGCTCGGGGTTGTGCATGAAGGCGGCGACGACCCCGACCTTCTGCTTGTTGCCCTTCGAGAGGTCGCCGATCCGGCGCCCCACGTCGAGCTCGAGGCGCTCGGCAAGCTCGAGGATCGCTCGCCGCTCGACGCCACGGCGGAGGGCGCCGAGGTACGAGAGGAAGCCGATCGCGGTACTACGGGTCGGAAGCTTCAGCTCTCCGGGCAGATAGCCGGTCAGTCGTCGCACCTCGAGGCTGTCCCGGCGCGTGTCCAGGCCGGCGATCGCGGCTCGCCCGCGCGTGGGCCGGATCAGATCGAGTAGCAGGCGAATCGTCGTCGTCTTGCCGGCGCCGTTGGGACCGAGGTAGCCGAACACCTCGCCCCGCTCGACGCGCAGATCGAGATCCTCGATCCCACGGCGTATGCCGTAGAACTTCGTCAGCCCACTCGTCTCGATCGCCGGTGCGCTCACGGCCAGGGCTCGCCGTCCCGGTCGTCGAGCTTGTGCCAGTCGCGTGCGATCGTTCGGAGCAGCAACGGGTACACCAACGCGCGCCGGAACGGTTTGATCGCGGCCATGTACGCCTTGCCCAAGCGTCCGTTCGGCTTCACCAGCACGGCCATCTGGCCGTGGTAGCCGCCGCCCGAGTCGTCCGGAACCCAGCCGATGTGCATCAGCGAGTGCACGGTCTTGTTGGACAACTCGGCGACCCACTCGTCGTGCGTCAGGTAGACCGAGCTGAACACAGGTGGCCCTTCCGGCTCTGCCCGCCCCGGAACCGTGCGCAGATCCGGTCCGCGTGGCCCTTCGAGCAGATCGGCGGGCAATCGCTCGCGCAACGAGTGCACCCGGGCGCCGATCCCGGAGTCGCGTTTGTCCCAGCCGAACACCTTGCCGACCTTCCAGCGGAGGACGAAGAGCGCGCGGAGGACGAACGGCAGGTCGTCGTCGCGCGGGATGTTGAACCAGCGCACCAGTCGCACGAGGTCGCCCGGCCCGCCCGGCGTCGGCAGTCGCCACACGTCCTCGAGCTCGAAGTCCTCGCTGAGCTCGTGTACCCGCCAGGGCCGCGAGGTGTGCGCGGTCTTCGGGAGCCTCATCGGGAGGGCTTCACTCGCGTGAGGACGACAACCGGGATGCGCCTCGAGGTCCGGCGCTGGTAGCGGTCGAGTGGGGACACGGAGGCGAATCGTTGCCAGAGTCGCTCCCGCTCGGCGCCGGTCGCCTCGTAGGGCCGGACGTGCAACCGCTCGCGGCCGAGGACGGCGACGGCATCACCGGCCGTAAGGAGATTGAGCCACCAGGCTGGCGGCCGATGCGTGCCGCCGTTTGCCGGCACGACGACGAGGTTCTCGCCGTCGGGCAGATAGGCGACCGGCACCCTCCGCGGCACGCCGCTGCGTCGGCCGACCGTCTCCAGGACGAGGATCGCGAGTCCGAACCAGCGGCCGACGAGGCGGCCGCCTACCAACATGTAGAGGCTCGCATGCAAGCGGGTGAGACGGCGGGTCAGGCGCGGCACGCGTAGCGCCAGCTCCCCGAGAAGGCGCGGCGGGCCGGCGGAGGCGTCTGCCGGGACCGCTACGGCTGCGCGGGCAAGCACGTGGGCCGCCACCGTCGTCAGCTCACTTTCGTTCGCGCCAACGGCGGCGCGTCATCCGCGCTTATCTGGGTGCTGTCCTGTCGTAGGGGCTGGTGAGCTGCCTTCCCGGTGATAAGGCGAGCGCCCCGGCCCCGGGTGACGAAGCCCGCCGTCCAGCGGATGAACACGTGCAGGCGGTTCTGCAACCCCGTGAGGTAGTAGAGGTGGACGGCGAGCCAGGCGAACCAGGCGATGAAGCCGCTGAGGCGCACACCCTTGACATCGCCGACTGCCCGCAGCCGGCCGATCGTGGCCAGGTCGCCCTTGTTGCGGTAGCGGAACGGCCGTGGGTCGGCCTTGCCGCGGAGCCGGCGCTTGATGACGCGGGCGGCATAGCGGCCCTGCTGCATCGCGGTCGGCGCGACGCCGGGGAGGGGCAGGACGCCGCTGCTGCCGTCCGAGACACGCACCATGTCTCCGAGCGCGAAGACCTCGGGATGGCCGGGAAGCGTGAGCTGAGGGCTCACCGTAATGCGGCCGGCGCGGTCGAGGTCGGCGCCCGATTGCTCGGCCAGGGCAATGGCCAGCTCCGACGCGCGCACTCCAGCCGCCCAGATCACCGTTCGGGACGCGATCCGCTCCGCCGGTCCGAGCCGCGGCTGGATCGTGACCCCTCGCGGGTCGACGTCGGTGACGAGGCGGTCGAGCCGCACCGTCACGCCGAGGCGCTCGAGGCTCCGCTTCGCCTTCGCGGACAGGCGCGGGTGCATAGCGGGGAGAACGCGGTCCGCGCCCTCGACCAAGACGATCCGCGCCGAGCGGGGCTCGATCGTGCGGAAGTCGCGCCGCAGCGTATCGCGCGCGATCTCGGCGACCTGCCCGGCCAGCTCGACACCGGTCGGGCCACCGCCGACGACGACGAACGTGAGCAGGCTCGCCCGGGCTAGCGGGTCCTCGGCACTCTCTGCGAGCTCGAAGGCGAGGAGGATGCGGCGGCGGATCTCGAGCGCGTCCTCGAGCGTTTTGAGGGCCGGCGCGAGCGGCGCCCACTCGCCGTGCCCGAAGTAGGCGTGGGCGGCCCCGCCGGCGACGACGAGCGTGTCGTACTCCAGCTCGTGGGCGCCGGCTCCGGCGAGGTCCGCGACGAACACCCGGCGCCTGACGAGATCGAAGCCGCTGACCTCGCCGAGAACGACCTGTACGTTCTTACGCCGCTTGAGGAGACCGCGGAGGGGGGTCGCGATCTCCCCAGCGGCGAGCGCCCCAGTCGCCACCTGGTAGAGGAGCGGCTGGAAGAGATGGAAGTTGCGCCGATCGACGAGGGTCACCGAGACGTCGTCGCGGCGCAGGCTGCGAGCGGCGGAGAGGCCCCCGAACCCTCCGCCGACGACGACGACGCGGTGGGTGGTTGGGCTCGGGCGATTCATCGAGCGTCTCCGTCTGAGCGCCGGATCGTGAACGTGCCCTTCATTCCGGCCTGGGCATGGCCGGGCACCGTGCAGACGTAGCGGTAGGTGCCCGGCTTTGCGAACTGGACCCTGAGTCGCGCAGTCTCGCCCGGCCGGATCAGCGGCGTCTTCTCCCCGTTGATCGCGAAGTCGTGGACGAGGCTGCCGGCATTCGTGACCTCGAACGTGACCGCGCCCGGCACCGCCGAGCGCGTGGCGAGCTCGAAGTACATCTCGCCGGCCTCGACGCGAATCGCGTCCGCGGGGGAGTCCGGTGGCGTCGCCGCGTCGCCGCCGTCTTGCGGCGCATCGCCGGCGTGGTCGCCTGAGCCCGCACGGTGCCCCGGAGCGACGGGGCCGAGCGTGCCGTCGAGCCCGAAGAGCCAGAGCTCGTCGCCGTGGGCCGACCGCGCGAGGCTGTTGCCGGCGGCGTAGAAGGCGACGACCTCCTTGCCGTCGAGCTCGAAGACGGTCGGCGTCGAGTTCGCGCCGGCGCCGGTCTGGAAGCTCCACAGGCGTTCGCCGCTCGTCGCGTCGTACGCCTGCAGCTCGCCGCTGTTGCGGCCTGCGAAGACGAGGTTCCCGCCGGTGGTGACCGAGCCGCTGTAGCAGGAGTCCTCCCAGCGCTGCTGCCACGCGATCCGGCCGCTGCGCGCATCGATGGCGGTGAAGGTGCCCGCGCTCTCGCCGAAGCCGGTCGAGACCGGGATGCTGCCGAAGTTGAGCTTGCCCGGCTGCGGGTCCTCTGCGAACTCCGTCTGGGTCCCGTAGATGTACCCGGATGCCGTGACGAGGGCGCAGACGTAGAGCATCTCCGTCTGCGGGCTGTAGCTCGTCGGCGGCCAGTTCGTCCCCCCTGCCGGGCCCGGCGGAACCACCGGCGACGTGGTGCGCGAGGGCGGCGTGAAGATCGGCGCCTTGAATGGCTCGGGAGCCCTCGGCCCGAGCGTGGACTCGAGCTGCGCCCGGACGTCGGCGAGCATCGCGTCCGAGACCTCGTGCGGGATGAACGGCGGGTTGCTCGGGATCGGCTGCGTCTTCGACGTACGTTGGAGCGCGTTCTGAGGGACCGGCTGCTCGTCGATGCCGTAGAGGGGCTCGCCCGTCTCCCGGTCGAGGAGGTAGAGGAAGCCCGTCTTCCCCGCCTGCGCGAGGCCGTGGCGCTCCTCGCCGGCGACCTCGACGTCGAAGAGCACCACCGGGCTCGGTGCGTCGTAGTCCCAGATGTCGTGGTGCACCTCCTGGAAGTGCCAGCGGTACTCGCCCGTCTCGGCGTCGAGCGCGAGGATGGAGGCCGTGAACAGGTTGTCGCCGGCGCGCTTGCGCCCGTCGAGGTCGGGCGATGCGTTGCCGGTCGAGAAGTAGAGGAGGCCGAGCTCCGGATCGACGGCCGGCGTCTGCCAGACCGGGGCGCCGCCGCCCTTCCAGGAGTCGTTGTCCTGCGGCCACGTCTCGTGCCCGAACTCGCCCGGGCCCGGGATCGTCCAGAACCGCCACAGCTCCTCGCCGGTATTGGCGTCGAAGGCCGTGAGCCGGCCGCGAACGCCGAACTCGCCGCCCGAGAGGCCCGTGTAGACGCGGCCGTCGTAGTAGAGCGGAGCGCTCGTGATCGTGTACCCCTCCTGCCAGCGGCCGACCTGCGTCGACCACTCGACCTCGCCCGTCTCCTGGTCGAGCGCGACCAGGCGGCCGTCGAGCTGCCCGACGTAGACCTTGCCCTCGCCGAGCGCGACGCCGCGGCTCGTCCAGCCGCAGCAGACGGTCGAGATCTTCCGGTCGAGCTGCGCCCGGTACGCCCAGTTCTTCTTCCCGGTACGCGCGTCGACGGCGAACACGTCGTCGGCGCCGGTGACGACATAGATGACGCCGTCGTAGACGATCGGCTGCGCCTCGCCGGAGTACTTGTCTGCGACGCCCGACCCCTCGAGATCGACGTGCCAGATGCCCTTGAGCTCGTCGACGTTCTCGGTGTCGATCTCGTCGAGCGGCGAGTGGCGCTGGTTGAACGTCGAGCCGCCGTTCGTGATCCAGTCGCCGTCGGGCAGACTCGAGAGCTTCGACTCCGAGAACGGCGGCGCGCTCGAGGACTCTCCGCCGCCACAGCCGGCGGCGATTAACACGAGCACAAGCCCTGCGGCTACGCCTGTGAGCAAGGCCGCGGTCCGAAAGCGGTTTCTGACACGAGCGTTCATCCGACTTCCTCCTCGGCATTCATCTGAGGTCTGGCTTCGAGCGTTGCGCGGGAGTGGATGAGCTGTCGTCACATGGTTCTGACGATTCGCGCTCGCTCCGCTCGCAAGGAGCGGGAAATTCGTGGCTCAGGCGCTAAGGCGACGAACTTCGAGCAGCTCTAGCCCGAGCGCTTCCACCCCGGCAAGCAGGCCGTGGAGCGCGGCTTGGTCGGCCAACGTCCCCGCGAGCACGGTGTCGTCCGAGTGCGCCTCGGCGTGCAATCCGGGGAACGCTTCGAGCAGCGTTTCGCTCAGCACTCCGCGCACTCGGATCTCATAGCGCAGCGACTTCGTACGGCCGTCCATGCCTCGAGGATGGCTCCCGACCGGGTGAGCCCGCATCGGCACAATCGAATGAACAATCGCCTAGCGGCGGCGCGACGAGGGAGCCAGCAATCCGAGCTCGCGAGCGCGCTCGACCGCCTCGGTGCGCCGGTGCACACCGAGCTTGGCGTAGATGTGCCGCATGTGCGTCCTCACGGTGCTGACCGAGAGGTAGAGCTCGCGGCCGATCTCGGGCGCCGGCAGGTTGCTGGGCAGGTAGCGGAGCACGCGCAACTCGGCGTTGCTGAGATCTTCGCGCAGCTCCGGAACTTCGCTGGTATGCAACGAGGCGCCGGCGAGCACGTCGAGGATGTTCTGCAGCAGCGCGGCGTGGGCGGTCCGGTGGCGCGGGTGGCGCTCGAGCAGGTCGCTCGGCGGCGTCATCACAAAGGGCCAGATGAGCGCGTCCGGCTCGGCGATCTCGAGCGCGCGCTCGATGTCGTCCTCGGCCGCTCGCCGGTCGCCGAGCAAGTCCTGTGCGATCGCGTCGAGGACGAGCGCCTGGACGACCGCAGTCTCGCGGAGGACCTGGGCGGAACCGTCGAGGATCGGAGCAAGCGCGTCGACGGCGGCTTGTGCGTCGCCGTCGGCGAGGTGGACGGAGGCGACCGCCGTGCGCGCCTCCCCCCGCTCGCGATCGGACTCAGGCATCTCCGCCAGCGCTTCCCGGGCGGCGGCCGCTTCGCCGAGCTGCACCAGCGTGAACACCAGGGACACCCGTGCGAAGACCATCAGCCCGTGCCGCATGCCGAGCATCGGCTGGAGCAGCTCAACGGCCCGGAACGCGCCGACCGCCTCGTCGAGCCGGCCCTGCGCGACGAGCAATCGTCCCCGGATGAGGCGCACGAGCACGCCGATCGCAGGGTCGAGGTCTGCGCGCAGCGCGCGCTCCGCCCGCTCGAGCCAGTGCTCCGCTTCGTCGAAGCGGCCTTGCCACACGTCGGCGAAGGCCGTCATCGCGAGCGGGACGGAGGCGATCGGCTCCGATCCCCACCCGTGCGCCTCTGCGATCTCGATCGCCTCTTGGGACCGCTTCCGCGCGGCCGTGAACGAGCGGCGCTGGCCGTCGTCTATCGCCAGATGGCCAAGACACTGGACCTCGATGTACGGCCGCCCGATCCGACGTGCCAGATCGAGGGCTTGCTCGAAATGCCGCACCGCGTCCTCGGTGCGAAGCGACCACTGCTCGACGATCCCCAGGTCGAGCAACGCGAGCGCCCTGGCGTCGTTGCTTAGAGCGAGCTCGCTCGTCGTCCCTGCATCGACGGGCGCGAGCAGCGGCTCCACCTCGGCGAGGACGGAGCCAAAGTCACCGCGCCGGCGGACAAGGGCCAGCCGAACGAGCCCGAGCGCGACGTCGAACTGGCGGCGGCGCTCGTCGGGCACGGCGGAGCTGTGACGCTCCGCGAGGGCGATGTACGCCGCTACGTCGTCGAGTGACCCGCTGTTCAGCCGATCGGCCGCGTACACGGTCATGAGCTCTGGATCCGGCGCCGCTTCGGCCGGAAACGCCGCAAGCAGCGCGCGCACGGTCGCGCCCTGGCCGTTGAGTGTGAGGCTGACCCGATGATCGGAAAGCAGGCGGGTCGCGTACCCCCAATCCTCGGCAGCCTGGGCGTGCCGCACCGCGTCGACCACGTGCCCGCGCTCCTCGAACCACCTCGCCGCGGTCCGGTGCAGCTCCCCGACGGCATCCGGATCGGTGCGGCGCAGCTCGAGACGCAAGAGGTCGGTCAGCAAGTGGTGATAGCGAAACCAGGAGCGCGCTGCGTCCAGCGAGACGACGAAGGCGTTCTCCTCCTCCAGTGCGTGCAGGATCCGCTCGGAACCGGAGCTCCCGACGAGCACGTCCGCGAGCGCTCCACTCACCCGCTCGAGGATCGACGTGCGGAGCAGCGTGCGCCTGACCTCGTCCGGCTGGCGCTCCAGTACCTCGGCGAGCAGGTAGTCGGCGACCGTGCGCTCGCTTCCCGAGAACTCCGCGACGAACCGCTCAGGCTCGGGGTGATCGGCGAGGGAGAGAACGGCCAGTCTCAGACCCGCGGCCCAGCCCTCGGTCCGCGCATGGAGGAGGGCGACGCTTTCGTCCGGCAGCGCGATCCCCGACGCGGCGAGCAGCTCGCGCGTCTCCCCGAGCGTGAAGCGCAGATCGGCTGCCCGCACCTCCGCGAGTCGGCCGGCGAGGCGCAGACGGTGAAGCCCGAGCTGCGGGTCGTGGCGCGTCGCGAGCACCACCTCGAGCAGCGGCGGACGCCGAGCGACCAGCGTCTCGAGCTGCTCAAGCGCCTCGGGAGAGCTCAACTCGTGCAGGTCGTCGACCACGAGCACGACCCGCTCGTCGAGCGAGCCAAGCCCCGAGACCAGGCGCTCGACGACCGCTCCCCCATCGAACTCCGGCATCGGCGTGAGCCTCTCCACGAACGCGTCCGCGCCGACAGCGGCCCGCAACTCCTCGATCGCCGAAAGCCAGAACCGCTGAGCGTCCCGCTCGCCCCGCTCGACCGACACCCACGCGACCCGATCGGCGAGCCCCGCATCCTCGATCCAGGACCGAAGCAGCACCGTCTTGCCACTCCCCGCGGGCGCCGAGACGAGCGTCACAGCCGCTTCGCCGTCAGAGAGCAGCTCGAACAGGGCTCTTCGCGCGAGCACCGGGTACGGATGCCCCGTCGACACGTCTCTGGTGTCGGTCGACGGACCCGTCAGCGCCACGACCTCCTCCGTGCTCGACCGAGTCACGAGACTCACCTTCGAGAAGCAACGCCACCTTCGACCGGGTCATTCCACAAGGAAGAGAGCCGGCACCGACAGGCTATCCCGCGCGCACCGGCGCGGGTTCTCCGTTGCCGGCCGCGAAGCGGGCTAGCAGCGGGAAGAGCAGACGCTGCATGGCACGCGGCGGTGAGCTGAGGACAACCGTCTCCCGGTAGCGATGAGCGAGTGCGGCCGCCTCGATCAGCCCGCGCAGGCCGCGCGGCTTCCCTCCGGCCGTGAGCATCCCGGCGCGGCCCAGCCTGACGCCGTCCTCGATCGACTCGCGCAACTCCAAGGCCGGGTCGGCCTCGACGACCAGGTGGGCGATCGCATCTCCGGTGTTCTCGAACGAGTGGCGCACACCGGCGGGGACCACCAGCCGCTCGCCGGGACCGGCCCGTCGCGGCTTACGATCGACGTGGAAGGTCACTTCCCCTTCGAGGACCTCGTATCGCTCCTCGAGCTTCGGATGGACGTGCTCGGCGAGCACGCCCCCACCCGGCTCCGTCCAGATCTCGACGCGCAGCATGTCGCCGTCGCGGGAGAAGCCGTAACGCTGGTGGAACAGCGGGTCATTGACTAGGTCAGTGGTCATCTCGCACCTCCCGGTGGATCGTTAGTTGACCTAACGGCAACTTATCATCTAAGTGTACCCTCGGGCAACTTATGACGGTTGAACGCAGACGCCGGCTGCGAAAGGCGGAACGACGTGAGGTCATCGAGGCGGCAGCCTCGGCGCTGTTCGCCGAGCATGGCTATGCCGGCACGCGGCTCGAAGACATCGCGGCGGCCGCGGGCATCACCAAACAGCTGCTCTACCAGCACTTCCCATCCAAGAAGGCGCTCCACATGGCGCTGCTCGCCAAGCACCGCGACGAGCTCCTCGCAGGGCTCGCCCAGGACATGGCAACGCCCGGCCCGCTCGCCGAGCGGCTGCCGCATGTCCTAGACCGCTGGTTCGCCTACGTCGAGGAGCACCCGTACGCCCTCGCGATGCTCTTCCGCGACACCACCGGAGATCCGGAGGTGCAGGCCTTCTACCGCGAGCTCCAGGCGAGCGCCCGGAGGGCGAACGTCTCACTGCTTCGCGCCGAGCCCGAGCTCGAGCTGCCCGAGGAGCAGCTCGAGCCGATCGCCGAGTTCGCTCGTTCCGCGACGACCGGCCTAGCGCTCTGGTGGGCGGAGCATCGCGAGGTTCCCCGCGCCACGCTCGTCGACGTCGCAGCCGGCACGCTCATACGCGGCCTTGCGCCCAACTCGCCTGAGCGAGCGAAACATTGACTTTAGAGCTGCAGTGCCGTGCTCAACCGTTCGTTCCTGCTCGCGACCTGCCTCTAGCGGCGCCGCACGCACCGCGGATACGGCGCGTGTGGCTCTGTTAGACGCCGGTCGTGAACGCTGCGCTCGGCTGGTCGCTGTGCACTTTGCCGCCGCGAACTAGTCGCTCAGTGCCTTTTTTGCGGCCGTCTCGGGAGCCAGCACAAGCGGCTCCCTAGCGGCCTCCTCGGCGAGAACGAAGTCACCGAGAGGCCGCTAGGGCTGGCGAGGCTGCGACCTACTGGTCGTAGAAGAGCTGCTTGACGATCGCTAGCTCTCCTTGATGGGGCGAACCTCCACCGCGCCGCCGTACCGGGCGGCCGGGACACGCGAGGCTAGCTCGATCGCCGCGTCGAGGTCTTCGGCTTCGAAGAAGAGGTACCCGTTGAGCGCTTCCTTGGCCGCGACGAAAGGTCCGTCAGTGGTCAGGGTCTTCCCATCCTGCACGCGGACGGTGGTCGCGAGCCCAGGATTCTCCAGCCATTGACCCGGGGTCACGCCGGGGGTCTCGTCGATCGCCTTGTAGCCGGCATAGATGGCCTTCTGCTCGTCCGCCGACAAGCCCTTCCATTCGGGCGATCCGGGCTTCGGCATGTCGCCGTGCTGGATCAAGATCATGTACTTCATTGCGTCCTCCTTTCGACTGTTTCGCCATAGACGAACGCCGGACAAGCCAGAGGACACCCGGTGGTAGTTCTTGAGCACGTTGATTCATCAGGGCCTCCTTGGAGGCTGAGGGTTGCCAAGCACTCGCGGTCCCCAAGGAGGGGCTTCTTGATCGGGCGTTGGCACCGGCGCGGGTCGCCCACGCATCGGCGAGAAGCGGGTGCGGATGATCGTCCTGCTGCGCCGCTTGCGCTTCACCGCCTCCGCCGCGAGGGCGAGGGTCTCGTGCTCACCCTCGGTACTAGGCGCGGCCGTGAATCAGGATCTGTCCTTTGAGGTGCCGCTCATCCGTCCTAGGGGCGACCAACTACCCGAGAGGAGAGATCATGAAGTTTCGAACCTTCGTCGAGCCTCCGGAGCCGATGAGGGGGTTGGAAGTTCCCCCGGAGGTCGTGGAGTCGCTTGGGCAGGGCAAGCGGCCGCCGGTCACGATCACGATCAACGGTCACTCCTGGAAGAGCAGAGTCGCGATCATGCGTGGCCGCTACCTACTCGGCCTCAGTAACGCCAACCGACGCGCCGCTGGTGTGAAGATCGGCGACGAGGTCGAGGTCGAAGTCGAATTCGATCGCGAGCCCCGGATAGTGGTCGAGCCTGCGGACTTCGCCCGCGCCCTCGACGCCGATCCGATCGCGCGCACGGCGTATGACCTCCTGCCTGACGGTCGCAAACGGGAGCACGTGCGCGCCATCGAGACGGCCAAGAAGCCCGAGACGCGCATCCGGCGGATCGAGAAGGCACTGGCCACGCTGCGGAACTTGGAGTCGGCGGCCGATGCGCACGCAGGCCATCCGAAACGAGGCGGTGGATGAGATGAGTTTCGACGTCCTGGATGACCTCAACTGGCTGGCCGTCGTTGTCGCCACGGCCATCTACTTCGGTCTGGCTGGGCTCTGGTTTGCCGAGCCGCTCTTCGGTCCGGCGTGGCGACGCTCAATCGGCTGGGAGAAGCGAGCGGGCGAGCGACTCGGCCCCGGCTACTACATCGGACCGCTGTTGACGTGTCTGGTTGCCGTGCTTGCCGTCGCGATGTTGTCCAAGGCGACGCGATCGGACTCGTTCGCCGAGGGAGTCGTGCTTGGCCTTGTCGTCGCAGTCGGCGTCGCATGTGCGGTGCTCTTCGTCACGGGCGCCCTCGATCCACAGCGACCGAGTCCGATCGTCTGGTTCGCGATTACCGGCGGATATCACCTCACCGGACTCGTCATGGCCTCTGTGCTCATCGCTGTCTGGTGATCGCCGCAGCCGAACCTCCGCCTTCAGAGCCCCATCGAGGCTGCGTTGTGCCGCCCAGCGCTGATCTTCACGCAAGGCTGGTGATCGAAAGCAAGCTGGCACCTCCCGCTCTGCCGGCACAGACCTGGGCCAAGGTGGTACTTCGCCCGTATGTAGGCGAGGTCGGCCTCAGTGAAGCTTTCGTTGACGCCCGCTCGGTCGCCGCCGGGCGGAGGTATGCCTTACGCGCCGAGTTCAACGGTGAACCCGCCCGGCGCTTCGACGTAGAAGCCGTAGGCGTGGCTGCGCGTGGGCGGTGCGACGTCGAACCCGTCGCCTCTGAGACGCCGGTGGATCTCGTCAACCCGATCCTCGCGCTCGATGAAGAAGCCGATGTGGAACGTGCTCGGATACCCGGGTGGGTCGGTTCTGCGCGCCTTCATCAACGTCAAGACGAATCCGTCTTCGTCGGTCAGGAACGCCATGCCGGAGTTCCCGCCCGTAGCCTCGAGCCCGAAGTACTTCTCCAGAAAGCGTGCCGCGGCCCGGACGTCGGTGACGGTCAGGTTCACATGGTTCAGCCTCACTTGCGACCTCCTCGACGGATTCGGGATGCGCCGCGCTCTTCGAGCGCCGTTCGGATCTCCGCGAGCACGGTCACGACGGACGTCAGCGCTACTGTGGAGTGGCCGCCGCCGAGCGTGTTGGCCCACGCCGCATGGCGCCCGCGCACCACGTCCATGGCCGCGTCGCCCTTCGCGGTCATTACCAGGAGCTTGGCCCGGCGATGCTGTGGGTTCGGCGCGAACTCGATGAAGCCCTCGGCCTCGAGCCCGTTCGCTACTTCCTGGACGCTTTGCCGCGTGAGACCCATCGCGCGGGCGATCTCGGCCGCGTGTGCGGGTCCGTGCTCGACGATGCCGAGCACCTGCCAGCGGGCGCTGCTGAGGCCTACGGGCGCGGTTAGCTGATCGCCGGCGTCGAGCAACAGTCGGTTGAGGCGAAACACTTCGAGGACGACCTCGGTGAAGAGCTCTCCACGGCGGCTGAGTGCGCTCATGCCCAGTGGCTAGGGCAAATGACAGGCCCCTGTCAATCCGGCCGATGAGACGGCGGTCTCGGGATGTGGACACGCCTTTAGGGCCCTCTTCCTCGTCGGCCGTAGTCAGAGCAGACAACGAAGAATGGAGCCTTTAGGAGCCCGGTGGTTGCAACCGCTGGCAACCGGTGGCAAATGGGCTGAGTTGCCTAGGAGGGCGGTCGAGTGGTCGTCGAGTACATCCGCTACACGATCGGCGATGCGCGTGCTCAGATGTTCGAGCAGGCGTACCGGCGGTCCGCCGAAGCATTGACCGCGTCTCCGCATTGCCAGCGATGCGAGGTGTCGCGGTGCACCGATGATCCGACTCAGTTCGTCGTTCGCATCGAATGGGACCCCGAAGAGGGCACCTGACCGGCTTTCGACAGAGCTCCGAGTTCCACGCCTTCTTCGAGGCGGTCGGCCCCTTCGTTCACGACATCGAAGGAGATGCGTCATTACCAGGTCACCCTCTCGAGCGAGGCATGAGAACCTCTCGAGCGCCGGATTCGGGCTGAGGTTCCCCGATCAGCCATGACGTGGGGATGCCGTGGTGAGTTTCGTCGCGTGGGGCGGTCGTAACCGAAAGTGTCGACGTTCGGTTCGCCGTGAATAGGAGAGTCGATGGTGAGCGTGAACCAAACCTACGTCCTTCTTCCTGGCGCCGGCGGGGATTCGTGGTACTGGAACCTGGTCGCTCCGCGCCTGCGCGCCCGCGGGCACGAGGTGCTCACCCCAGACCTGCCGGCGGGCGACGACGCGGCCGGGCTACGCGACTACGCGGAGACAGTGGTCGAAGCCGTCGGCGATCGCGCCGGCGTGATCGTGGTCGCGCAATCGCTGTCGGCGTTCATCGCGCCGATGGTGTGCGATCGGATCGATGTGCGACTGCTGGTTCTGGTGGCTCCGATGATCCCGGCGCCGGGGGAGTCGCCCGGGGCGTGGTGGTCGAACACGGGCCAGATCGAGGCGCAGCGGCAGAACGACTCTGCCGAGGGGCGCGACCCCGACGCCGAGTTCGACGTGATGACGGTCTTCATGCACGACGTTCCGCCTGAGGTCGTCGCCGACGCCTTCGCACGCGGGGAACCGCGGCAGTCCGACACGCCGTTCGCCGAGCCCTGGCCGCTCGAGGCCTGGCCCGACGTACCCACCAGGGTCATCGCCGGCCGACACGACCGCCTCTTCCCGCTCGCCTTCATGCGCCGACTCTCGCTCGGACGCCTTCAGATCGAGCCGGACGTGATCGACAGCGGACACCTGCCGGCGCTTAGCCGGCCGGACGAGCTCGTGCAGTGGCTCGAGCGGTACCGGCTCACATTCGCGTCCGGCACCGCGTAAAGGTGGCCGACCGCCCTGGCGAGATTCACTGCTCGATCAGGCATCAGCCGGTCAGCCGTCCTCAGAACAGACAACGCGCCTTAGGCACGAGACGGGATAAAACGTGCCCGCGAATGACCGCGCGTGCACGCGAGTACCGCCCCTGAGCGGGACTTTTGTTGTCCGAACTGATAGGACCGAGCACGTCTTCATCAAGGAGGAGGCGGGGAGATCGGACGCCGGGGTTTACCCTCGTCATCAATTCGGCTGGTACTTCGCCCATGGGCGCAGCACGAGCGGGCCGCCCATTCGCCCTCCTGATCGCCTACCGGCACGCGTGCATCGGTCGTCGGGCCGCCGCGTGCGCACGCCGTGGCCGCAAGGGCCGGGAGTGGGGTAATCGGTCTCGCGGGCATCGCCTCATGGCCGGCGAGTACCAAGGTCGCGTGCCGAGCCGGCCCGCACGATCGAGCTCGCGGCCCCGACGATCACTGAGCCGCGCCCGAGGCGGAGATGAAGTAGCCGTTCGCCGTCGTGCGTCAGGAGCGCGAGCCGCACTCCCGCAACCTGCTGCGGGAGTGCAGTCGCGACAAGAGGGCGATCAGCAGGCCGGGGTGTCGACCGTCGCCGCGTTGCTCGTCTCGGAGCGGTTCCCCGAGCTGTCCACGGCGACGACCGTGAAGGTGTGCGTACCCGCGTGCGGCACGTACTCGATGCTCGTCGTCTGCCCGACCTGCGACGTCACCAGCTGGCCGTTCAGGGACAGGTGGTACACGATGACGTCGCGCGGATCGACGTCGTCCGTCGCGGCGGTCCAGCTCACCCAGACCTCGCAAGCGCCGTCGAAGCTGACGGCGCTGATGCTCGGCGCCGTCGGCGGGGACATGTTGTCAGCGGCGGGCGTCGTGACGGTCTGCGCGTTGCTGCGCGCCGTGTTGCCCCATCTGTCGCTCGCCACCACGGTAAACGCATACGTGGTCGAGGGCGACAGGCCCGTGATCGTCGCCTTCGAATCGTCGACGGTCGCCCATCGCGCTCCGTCGATCTCGACCGTGTAGCGGACCTTGCCGGTGTCGTCCACGGAGTCGGTCCAGTCGAGCATGACCGCCTTCGGGCCGACGTAGGTCGCCGACAACGCCGGCGCCGAAGGCGCCGTCGTGTCCGCCGGCGTCGTGTACGAGACCATGTTGCTGGCGCCAGACGTGTTGCCCGACTTGATCGCGTAGACGACCCAGCGGTGCGTGACCAGCGGCGTCAGCCGCGTCTCCGTGAACGTCGTCTGCGTCGCAGGCACTTGGTAGAACTTCCAGGTCGTCGTGTTGTGGACGCTGTAGCCGGTCGCCCCGCTGGCCGCGTCCCATGCGAGCGTTGCGCTCGACGACGTCGTCGCCGTGATGCGGAGGTTCTTGGGCGCGGACCCTGACGACGGTGGCTTGGCGGCGGGCGCCGCGGCTGTCGCGACCAGCGCCAGAAGCAGGCCTGTCGCCGCTACTGTCGGAACTCGAACGGACATCTGTGCCTCCTCGCCGGTCTACGTCCCTCCGAGGGCACTACGAGGAGAGCCGACGGGCGGATTTGCATGGGGGCGAACACCGAAACGCCCACCGACGCAGGCCTCCCAGTGGCGCGGCATCCGCTGCTGCAGCGTCGCCAGCACGGACGTCCATTCGGCCGCTCCTTACTGAGGCTGGATCATTGAGCTGAGAGTGCGCCGTGGCGAGAGACCCGGTTGTTGGGTGCGACCGACGCGAACGAGCATCTGGAGCTTGGCGGGGGCGGCCACGCCCATCAAGTTCTCCATCTCGGTGCGGAGCTGGTCCATCTGCGGGTACTCCTGCAGGACTTGGCTGATCGGCTGGAAGCGGAGGCCAAGCTCGTCGGCGGTGAGCTGGGCGCGCACGTACGACCGGCCGGTCGTGATCCAATCGCGCATCGTGTTGGTCGGTGTGGTGAGGGTGAGGAGCGCCCGCGTGGTGCGAACCGAATCGACGAATCCCTTGAGGTAGGGACGCCGGTTGTACGGCTTGTGCCAGTTCCGCGGCCTGGTGAACAGTCGTCCGAGCGTTAGTGACAGTCCGCTCAGCCCTGCCGTGTCGAGGTGGAGGCCGTCCCCCTTCTCGGCAATCTCCTGATCCGAGAAACGGAACCACTGAAGGGTCTCGTCGAACAGGGCGCGGTCGTTGACCTCAATCGTCATGGCCCGGGCGGCGATGTCGAGCACCGTGGCGAGCAGGTCCTGTGGCACCCATCCGACCTCGACTCCGGTGAACCGCGCCTGGGTTTGGATCCGAGTCCGCTCGTCGTCGGTTACTGGCGGTCCGTGGTGGGCAAGGCGGCTGCTGCGCCGGCTGAGGATCTGCGAGAAGAGCGGGTCAACGGCCTGGTCTGGGTCGGCTACCAGCCGGAGGAGCGCCGTCGGCTTGGCGCCGAATTCGGGGAGGGACATCTCCCCATCGGGGAGGAGCTCGACCTCGGTGCGGTAGCCGAGGCTGGTCGCCGCGATCGCCGTCATCTCGATCAGCGTGCCGTGGCTGATGTGAACTTGCCGGCCTGGTGGGTCCGTCGCGGGGAGGGCACGCTTGGGGTCGAGGTACAGCCGGGCCTCGGTGTCAGAGTCCAGCTGGATCCGCCAGGGCTGAGTGTTGTGCGCGCTGGGGGCGGTGATCCCGTAGCGAAGGGCCTGGAGCATCGATGGGCTGTCCGGCTGCGGCGCCGACAGGGGCCGGTCGCCGACTCGGCCGATCCTGAAGATGGAATCGCCACGACCGAACATGCCGGGAATACTTCCCGAGCGCGACCTGGTCGGGCGTTGACGGACCTGCCTTCGCCAAGACAATCGTCGCAAACGCGAGAGGGCCACCTGGATGCGGCTCAGGTTGGCGTAGCTACCGGCTGCGGGAGCAGCCCACCGCGGTCACCAGCACCAGGGAATGACGCGTGAGCGCGTGTCGGGCCTCAGCCGATTTGCTCGGCAAGCCCGATGAGAATGCCCTCGGGGCCTCGGATGTAGCAGAGCCGATACACGTCTTCGTACTGAACTACTTCGTCGACGAGCTGCGCGCCGTGTCTGCGGAGCCGAAGCAGCGTCTCGTCGAGGTCGTCCACGGCGAACATGACACGCAGGTAGCCCAGAGCGTTCACCGGGGCGTTCCGGTGATCGGCGACCACAGGCGGGGCGAGAAATCGCGAGAGTTCGATCCGGCCGTGGCCGTCCGGCGTACGCATCATGGCGGTCTCGACGCGCTGGTCGCGCAGTCCGGTGACGCGCCCTGACCAGTCTCCTTCGATCACGGCTCGCCCTTCGAGTTCGAGGCCCAGCTCGGCGAAAAACGAGATAGCGGCATCAAGCGATTCCACCACGATGCCGACGTTGTCCATCCGTTGAAGCGCCACGCGGCCATTCTTGCGGGTCGCAAGGATCGACGGGCGGGCGTCCTTGGCCCCTCGGTTACTGTCGGCGCGTGCCCGACGCCAGCTCCAGCGGTCTGGGCTCTTGACTTAGGGCGCACTCCAAGCCCTATCGTCAAGTCGATGGCGTCATCGAGAACACTGCATGGGCGCTCAGCATTTCCAAGGCAGCTGAAGCTTCGGGGCGCGTCGATCCCAAGGTGCCGATCGAGACCGTCGGAGCGATGGCGGAGCTGGTCGAAACGGGCAAGGTCCGACACGTCGGCTGAGCGAGGCAGCGGCGAAGACGACCCGCCGGGCGAACGCCGTGCATCCGGTCACGCGGTGCAGACGGAGTACTCGCTGTGGACGCGCGATCCCGAAGCCGAGGTCCTGCCGACCTGCCGCGAGCTCGGCATCGGGTTCGTGCCCTACTCGCCGCTGGGACGCGGATTTCTCGCCGGCCGCTTCACGTCGCCCGACGAGCTCGACGAGGGCGACTTCCGCCGCGATCGCGTGGGTGCTGGCACGAGGCGACGATCTCGTCCCGATCCCAGGCACCAAGCGCCGCCTCTATCTCGAGGAGAACGCCGGCGCCGTCGACGTCGAGCTGAGAAGGACGAATTGGCGCGCATCGATGCCGAGCTTCCCGAGCCCGCCGCGAGCGCTACGACGAGGCCGGGATGGCGGCTGTGAACCGCTAGGGCGTAGCGCGACGCAGCGTCGGCCGTTCGCGCCCCGCGAAGTGTCAGCCGCCGGGCTCGCTGACGCGCAGTGGGACCCCTCTGCTTGCGCTTAGCCGTGAGGCGCCGGACGGCGTGCCGACGGTGTCGATGTAGACGGAGCCGGTGAACCAGTCAGTCGGCCCGGCCTGAGTGTCGGCGCTCTACCTCGTGATCTGCACTGGTGATCTCTTCGTCGGGTGTGGCGGCCCAGCTTCCGAGGAGGCTGAGCGCTCCTGCGGACTTTGATCCGGGTTCGGCGGTCCAGATCGTGAGCGCCTGCCCGGGGTCGGCGGCGAGCTCCATGCGGTTGTAGGTGAGGGTGAGGTCGCCGACAAGGAGGTGGTGGAGCTCCTTGGTGCCGGTGTCGTGGAAGCGGACGTTGTGGGCGGCCCAGCGGGTGCGGAACTCGGCGCTCTGGGTGGAGAGCTCGCCGACGAGGTCTGACAGGCCGCGGTCGTAGGGGTCGCGGCCGGCTGCTGAGCGCAGCACGGCGACGACGTCGCCGGCGGCGCGGTCCCAGTCGACGTAGAAGTCGCGGGCGGAGGGCTCGAGGAAGACGTAGCGGGCGCTGTTCACGGGACCGGGGCCGGCGGCGCGGCTGAACATGTCGGAGTACAGGGCGTGGCCGAGCTGGTTGACGGCCAGGTTGTCCAAGCGGGCGTTGTGAACGAAGGCTGCCGCGCCGGTGAGCCCGTCGAGGACGTGGTGGATGCTTGCCCGCACGCGCTGCCTGGACGCTCGCCGACGTCGCGGCGAGCTCGTCGGCCTCAGGGAACGGGCGAGATCGAAGAGGTGGGCGCGCTCGGCCTCGTCGAGGTGCAGGGCGCGGGCAAGTGCTTCGAGCACGCTGTCGGAGACGCCGCTCATGTCCCCGCGCTCGATCCGGGTGTAGTAGGGGACGCTGACGCCGGCGAGGACGGCGACTTCCTCGCGCCGCAGCCCGGGGACGCGGCGGCTGCCATAGGAGATCAGCCCCGCGTCCTCGGGTTTGATCTTCGCTCGGCGGGAGGTCAAGAACTCCCGGATCTCGCTTCGCGCGTCCACCGAAAGACAGGGTAGGGCCGCTCGCAGCCGTCTGGGAGACCCTGCGGGTACCCCTCTCAACAGGGACTCTCACTGCCCTGGATGCGCTGCTTTCCTGAAGGGCGACGGAGTGACTCCGATACGAAAGCGAGACACCATGCGAGCGACTGTGATGTACGGCCCGGGCGATGTGCGGGTCGAGGAGCGCGAGGAGCCGCGGATCGTGGAGGCGACGGACGCGATCATTCGCCTGTCCGCGACGTGCATCTGCGGATCCGACCTGTGGCCCTATCGCGGGCTCGACATGCCCGACTGGCCGATGCCGATGGGTCACGAGTACGGCGGGATCGTCGAGGAAGTCGGCAGCGAGGTGACGACGATCGAGCCCGGCCAGTTCGTGGTCGGGTCGTTCTTCGCATCGGACAACACGTGCGAGATTTGCCAGGCCGGCTACCAGAGCTCCTGTGTCCGGCGCGAGCCCGTCGGTGCCATCGGTACGCAGGCAGAGCTGGCTCGCGTCCCGCTCGCCGACGGCACGCTCGTCGCCACCCCCGACGTTCCGCCCGACGAGCTCATCCCGAGCTTGCTCGCGGCCTCCGACGTGCTCGGCACCGGCTGGTTCGGTGCGGTGGCGGCCGAAGTCGGGCCGGGCAAGACGGTCGCCGTCGTCGGTGACGGCGCGGTCGGGCTGCTCGCGGTGCTGGCGGCGAAGCAGCTCGGCGCTGAGCGCATCATCGCCATGAGCCGCCACGAGCCTAGGCAGCGGCTGGCGCGCGAGTACGGAGCGACCGACATCGTCGAAGAGCGCGGCGAGGACGGGGTGGCCAGGATCAAGGAGCTCACGAACGGGCTCGGCGCCCACTCCGTGATCGAGGCGGTCGGCACGCAGGAGTCGATGATGCAGGCGATCCGCGCCACCCGACCCGGCGGGCACGTCGGCTACGTCGGCGTCGCACACGGCGTCGAGCTGCCGGGCGAGGAGCTTTTCTACAGCCACGTGCACCTGCACGGCGGGCCGGCGCCGGTGCGCCGTTTCCTGCCCAAGCTGATCGACCTGATCTGGAACCGCCAGATCGACCCGGGCAAGGTCTTCGACCTCGAGCTGCCCCTCGAGCAAGCAGCCGTCGGCTACGAGGCGATGGATCAGCGACGGGCGATCAAGGTGCTCCTGCGACCCTGAGCCGCCGACCGCAGTCGCGACCAGTGCGTCGAGAGGAGGACCTCGTCAGGACGCAGGACGAGGAGCTGGAGGCCAAGCGGCGGCTGGTCGCCGACTCCGCGTCGGCGAGCGACGGGCAGCCGCTGCCGGCGCTTCGCTAGAACTCCAGCTTCTTGACGACGGGCGATTCGACCCGCGCGCTCTCCGTGGGACGTTCCCGGGCGCGCCAGTTGCCGACGAGGACGAAGACCAAGGCTGCAAGGGCGAACGCGGCGAGCAGGATGACGCCGTTGAGGAACACGCGGTCGTACCCGTGCCGGGCGACGTCCACGAACGGATACGGGTACCAGTCGACGGCCGCACCTCGAAAGAGCGTGTAGACGAACCACGCGACGGGATAGGAAAGCCGCGCTGCCGCGACCCAAAGAGGAAGTCGGTGCCGGGCGGGCTCGACCAGCCAGTCGGCCACGAGCACGACCGGGATCAGCGTGTGCACCACGAAGTTGACCCAGCCGATGTGTGTGTCGAGATCCTCCTGTAAGCCGGACAGAAGCAGGGCGAAGACAACGCCGGTGATCGTGATGTAGAGGGTGAGCGCCCCTCGAAGGGCGTCGAAAAGCACCCCGCGCTCCGGCGGCCGCACGAGCACGGCCGCGACCAGCAGCGCGGCGGCGAGGATGTTGCTTTGGATCGTGAAGAAGCTGAAGAAGTTGCCCGCGCTGAAGTCCGGCCGGTCGTCGATCTTCGCGAACTGATAGGTCATCGCGACGACGCCGAGCGTGGCGAAGCCGATCCTGGCGACGTTCAGCAGCCGATCTCGAGCCTCCACGACGGTACGACTCTTTATGAGCGTCGCGCGGGTGCGCGCGCGATCCGTAGCTCGCGCGCGCACACCCATGCGCAGTTCCATGCAGGGTTCGATTCAGTCGCCGGCAACGCGGATGACGGCCCTGGCCTGTTTGCCCGAGCCAAGGCTGCGCTCGAAGGCCGCGGGCGCGAGTAGCCCGACCACCTCGCGCGCGTCGAGCCTGCCCGAGAGCGGGGTGAGGTCGACGCGGGGTTTGACGCGCGAGGAACGCACGTTGCTCTCGCTGCTCGCCGAAGGGGTGACGCTCGGCGAGGCGGCGCTCACCTCGGGAGGCGGACGGCGGATCGTCGGCTCGCCTCGGCCCGGGCGAAGCTCGGGGTGACGACGATTGCGGAGGCGCTCGTCGCGACGGGGTCATCCCCGACATCGCCGAGCGGTCGAGAGCCCGATCCGGCTGAGCGACGACCCTGAATGTGCGCGATGTCTGCTTAAGCTCGCTCAGCGCGTTCCCGCGCCAGTCTGGGGTCGCGACGAGCTCCGTACAGGTGAGATGTGGAACTCGAACTCGAGGATCTCCTGGCTGCTCGCACGCGCCGGCTTCGACGTCGAGTCGATCCCGCTTCCCCACGGTGGCCGGGCCCCGGGCTGGCGAGCGGGGATCATCGTTGCGCGCCGCGAAAGCGAGTCCCGCTCGCATCTCACTGAGGCGTAGCCACAGCAGACAACTGACAGTGGAGCGCTGAGGCGTGGCAGCAGGGGCCCCTCGTGGGACGAACGGACCGAGTTCTGCGTGGGAGGTTTTTGTGCGCTGTACAAGAACAAGCTACGCTGGATCGACGTGCGCAAGCCGCCCGACACTTCTCACCGCGGCGTGACGCGACAGGCGGTCGCCGAGGCGGCCGCCGACCTCGTGGCGAGTGACGGCCTGGAGGCGCTGAGCGTCCGGAAAGTGGCGGACCGTCTCGGCGTCTGGCCGACCACTGTGATGCATCACGCCGGTGGGCGAGACGGGCTCGTCGCGCTCCTGATCGAGCACCTGGCGGCCGGCATCTCCACCGAGCAGCGGGGCAGCTGGCGGGTACGGCTGGCCGAGCTCGGACACGAGATCCGTCGCGTCGCGCTGGCCCACCAGGGCTTGGCCTATGAACTGTTGCGCTCCGACCCCACGGGACCGCAGGCGCTACGGCTCGCCGAGGCGATCCTGGACGCTCTCGAGGACGCCGGCGTCGACGAGGACGTCGCGCAAGACGCCTACGACCTGTACCTCACCTACGTGCTCGGCAGCGCCGGCCGCCAGACGACGGCTATTACTCCTGCCTACTGGGAGGAGTTCGAGAGGGCGCTCGACCGGACCGAGCCCGACGCCTATCCCGCCCTCCGGCGCGCCGCCCTGAGCGGCATGACCCGTGACGACGACTCGCGCTTCGCGGGTGGTCTGGACCTCGTCCTCGACGCCATCGCCGGGCGCGCTCCGCCGAACGTTGGCGAAAAGCCGAGTCGCTGAGCGCGTCCGCGCCGGTACTCCCAGACTTGTACAGCGAACAAGGGCTGTGGTATCCTCACTCTTGTACAGCCAACAAGAAGAGGAGGAAGATGTGTCTACGCTTACCCGCTGGGTCCTCGCCCACAAGCGCAGCGTGGTCGTCAGCTGGGTGGTCCTGACGATCGCCGGCATGGTGGCGGCAGGCCCGGCCTCCAACGCGCTCCAAACCGAGTTCTCGGTCCCCGACAAGGAGGGCTGGGAGACCAACGTCGCGGTCGCGGAGCGCTACCGCGGCACCGGCGGCGAAGCCGCGCCGCTCGTGCCCGTCGTCACGCTGCCAGAGGGGGAGACGGTCGACACGCCTGCGGTCCGCGCCGACCTCGCGGAGGTCGACCGGCGCCTGGAAAAGGCCCTGCCGGGCGCGCGCATCGCCTCGTATTCATCGACCGGAGATGAGGCCTTCGTCTCGGACGATGGGCGGACCACGTTCGCGATCGCCTATCCCCGACCCGACTCCGACTCGGCGTTCGGCCGAAACCCCAAGGCCGAGCGGGCCGCGAGTGCCGCGCTCGAAGGCGTGACGGTCGCAGGCGAGCCCGTGCGCTTGAGCGGCATCGACGCGCTCGCCGGGGATGCCGGTGAGGACAACGAAGGGACCGGCGTCCTGCTCGAGGCGGTCCTCGGCGGTGCCGGCGCGCTGGCGGTGCTCGCCTTCGTCTTTGCCTCCCTGCTCGCCGTCGTGCCGCTGGTGATGGCGGTGGTCTCGATCATGACGAGCTTCCTGCTGCTGTTCGGGCTGACGGAGCTGACCGGGGTTTCGGTGATCGTCGAGTTTCTGATCGTGCTGATCGGGCTGGGCGTGGCGATCGACTACTCGCTCCTAGTCGTCACCCGCTGGCGCGAGGAGCGCTCCCACGGACGCTCGGGCGACGACGCGGTGCAGCGCGCGATGGAGACGGCCGGCCGCGCCGTCGTGTTCAGCGGCATCACCGTGGCGATCGGGCTCTTGGCGCTGATCGCGCTACCGCTTCCCTTCCTGCGCTCGATCGGCTTCGGCGGGATGCTGATCCCGCTTGTCTCGACGCTGGTCGCGATCACGCTCCTCCCTGTCGTCCTGGCCAAGGTCGGACACCGGCTCGACTGGCCTCACCGCCGCACCGACGATAAGGCGAGCCGGGCCTGGACCCGCTGGGCGCAGGCGGTCTTGCGGCGGCGCTGGGTTGCCGCCGGCGCCGGCCTCGCGGTCATCGCGGCCCTCGCGTTCGCCGCCACCGACCTCCGGCTCGGCACCGCCGACGCCAACACCCTCGCCAAATCGGGCGAGGCCAAGGCCGGTCTACAGTCGCTCGAGCGAGCAGGCATCGGCGAGGGCTCGCTGCTCCCGCACGAGATCCTGATCGAGGGCGACACCGATCCCGGCGAGGTAGTCGCGGCGCTCGAGAAGGTCGACGGCATCCACGGCGCGGTCGCGCCCGCCGACGCTGACTGGCGCCGCGACGGCACCGCACTGGTCGAGGCGATCCCCGTCCCGGACCCGGGCTCTGGCGAAGGGAAGGCGACGCTCGAGGGCGTTCGCGAGGCCGCCCACGCCGCCGGGCCCGACGTCCGCGTCGGCGGCCAACCGGCAGCCAACGACGACTTCAGCGAGGCCGTCTACGGCAGCTTCCCGCTGATGATCGCGTTAATCACCGTGATCACGTTCGTCCTGCTGGCGCGGGCCTTCCGCTCGCTGCTGTTGCCGGCGAAGGCGATTGTGCTCAACGTCTTGAGCGTTGCCGCCGCCTGGGGCGTGCTCGCGCTCGTCTGGCAGCACGGCTACGGCTCGGAGGCGCTCTTCGGGCTCGAGGCCGCGGGCTCGATCCCCGCCTGGATGCCGGTGATGATCTTCGCCTTTCTCTTCGGCCTCTCGATGGACTACGAGGTGTTCATCCTCGCGCGGATGCGCGAGGAGTTCGACCGCACCGGCTCGACTGACGCTGCGGTCGTGGGCGGGATAGGGCGTACCGGACAGCTGGTGACGAGCGCGGCTCTGATCCTCTTCCTGTCGTTCGTAGCGCTCGCTTCCGGCCCCGAGACCGACGTAAAGATGCTGGGCACTGCGCTCGCCGCCGGGATCCTGCTCGACGCGACCGTGATCAGAGCGCTGATCGTGCCAGCGGTCATCGCGCTGATGGGCCGCTGGAACTGGTGGCTGCCGCGCTGGCCGGCCCGCGCCCTCCGGGTGGAACCCTCCCCACTGCGACCTCCGCCGTCCCCGAGAGAAGCCGAAGCGTGAAATCGAGAGCTGAAACCACCTCTGAGGACAGCGCAATAACCCAGCCGACCGTGTCGCGCTAGGGGAGAAGCGCCGGGTTCGGCTCGGGCGGCAGGGCGTGTGCGAGCTTGGTGCGCGAGTTGATGCCGAGCTTGGTGAAGACCTTGCGGAGGTGGTACTCGACGGTGTGCTTGCTGATGAAGAGCCGCGCGCCGATCTCCGAGTTCGAGAGGCCGTCGCGCGCGAGGCGCGCGATCTGCGCCTCCTGCGGGGTCAGGTCGCCCCTCGTCTCGACGGTGCGTTTGCGGGCATGCTCGCCGGTCGCCTCCAGCTCGACGCGCGCACGCTCGGCGAACGCCTCCATTCCGAAGTCGGAGAAGAGGTCGTGCGCCGTCCGCAATTGGCGGCGCGCGTCAACGCGTCGACGTTGACGTCTCAGCCATTCGCCGTAGAGGAGGTGAGCCCGAGCAAGATCGACCGCGACCCTCGTTCGACCGAGCCGCTCCACCGCGTCGAGATAAAGCTCCTCGGCCTGCTGATCGTCCGCCAAGAGCGCCGCCGAGCGCGCGGCGACCCCGAGCGACCACTCCGTTCCGGCCGCCCTCGCTCTCTCCGCAAGGCGTTTGCACACGTCGCCGGCCAGCTCGGGTGTTCCGGCTCGAGCCGTCGCCTCGATCAACTCGACCATTCCCCAGTTCGAGGTACTGAGGTCGTGGGGATATTCGACGACACGACGCGCTGCGATGCGCGCCTCGTCGTAGCGGCCGAGGCCGTTGTACAGCACCGCCTGAGCCCAGTCGAGCACCGAAAGCCCGATCCCCTCGCCACGCCCGATAGCGTCCTCCCGGCTCTCGTCGATCAGGGAGATCGCCTCAGCCTCGCGGCCGCGCAGCGCAACGAGTCCCACCGCACCGTACGGAGTCAGGTTGCTGCCGGTCGCCTCGGTCGCTGCCCGGATCTCATCGACGAGCAGCGCCGCCGCCGTCAGCTCGCCTGCAAAGAGATGCGCGTAGACGCGCTGGCTCAACGCGAGCGGAAGCTCGCCGAGCGCGCCGGCCTCGCGGGCGATCTGCACGTGCGATTCGGAGATCGCTTGCCAGCGCACGTCTTCCCACAGGTGGACGGACAAGACGGTCGCGAGCCACTTCCAACGTATTTGCTCACTCGCGGGCATGTCACCGCCGTCGAACCCGCGGTGCGCGCGGCGGAGGATCGGGACGGCAGACTCGTAGCCGTCGGTGAACAGCGTCGCGAGGCCGTCCAGCCACAACTCGAGGCCGACGAGCACTGGCGGCCGCGGTGCTGCCTTCGCAGCGCGCGCCACCTCGAGCGCGGTTGCGCCCGGCCCGGCCAGCCGTCCCGCGAACATCGCCGCCGACAGCGCTTCGAGGTACGTCTCGCACGCGAGGGACCGCGAGAGTGGCCCGAGCCGGCGAGCAGCCCCGAGCAGCAGCGTGGGCGCGTCACCTCCGTGCGTGGAGGCGAACGCGATTTGCGCGCGCAGCAGTTCGATCCGGGCGCGCTCGAGCTCGTCGAGTGCATCGACCTCGGTTGACGAGAGCAGAGCGAGCGCGTCGTCGAGTGCCCCTGCGCGGAACTTCGTCTGAGCAGCTTCGAGCGCACGCTGCGCACGCCGCACGGGAGCAGGTGTCAGCGCAGCCGCGCGTTCGAGAAAGGCGGCAGCAGCAGCAAAGCCGCCACGCGCCTGCGCCCGCGCAGCCGAGCGTTCGAGCTCGGTGGCCACCTCCTCGTCGGGCACTGACGCCGCCTGCGCGCGGTGCCACGCACGGCGATCTGGATCGATCCGCGGATCGGTTGCGTCCGCCAGCGCGCGGTGAGCCTCGCGCCGCTCGCTCGGCTCCGCCGCGCCGTACACCGCCGAGCGCACCAGCGGATGCCGGAACACCACACCACCGTCCAGCGTCAGCATGCCCTCCGATTCGACGGCGTGCGCGGCCGTTTCGGGAATCCCAAGCTGCTGCGCTGCGCGCCACAGAAGCGCGGGGTCGCCGACCGGTTCTGCCGCCGCCAGGAGCAGCAACCGCCTCGCGTCCCGGGGGAGCCGCGCAAGCCGTCGCGCAAAGTTCTGCTCGATCCCGGTGGACAGAGGTAGCGCCGCAGGCAGCGCAAAACCACCGGCGAGCTGGGCTGGCGTCAGCCCGCGCGGGAGCTCCAGGAGCGCCAGCGGATTACCGCCGGTCTCGGCGACGATCCGCTCGAGCACAGACTCGTCCAGCCGCGCCGCAAGGACGGACTCCAACAGCGCGCGGGCATCCCGGCGGCCCAAGGGCTCGACGTGGAGCTGCGGGAAGCGGGCTAACCCGCCGCCTAGCTCGCGCGTAGCGAAGGTGAGCGCGATCCTCTCCGCCAGCAGGCGGCGTGCCACGAACGCGAGCGCTCGAGCCGAGGCGCCGTCGAGCCACTGCGCGTCATCGACAACACAGAAGAGCGGCTGCTGCTCGGCAGCTTCGGAGAGGAGACCGAGAGCTGCGAGCCCGACGAGAAACGGGCTCGGCGCCTGTCCGGCGCTGAGCCCGAAGGCGACGCCGAGCGCGTCCCGCTGCGGATCTGGGAGGCGCGCGCTGAGCTCGAGCAGCGGCGAACAGAGCTGTTGCAGCGCCGCGTAGTCGACCTCCATCTCCCCCTCGACGCCCACAGCCCGAAGGACGCGAAAACCCTCGCCTGCTTCCGCCGCGTCGTCGAGCAGCGCGGTCTTGCCGACGCCGGGGTCGCCGTGCACGACGAGTACGGCGCCGTGGCCGTCGCGCACGGTATCCAGCAGCCGCTCGAGCACTGCGCGCTCGCGTTGCCGGCCGAGCAGCCGCTGCCCTGAGGCGCTCGTGACCATCCCAAGAGCATGCCACTGGGGTCACGGACTACGGATTTCCGGGATTCGATCAACCGGTCGCCGAAGCCACGATTGCCTGCGATGCAACCGGAGCTAGGAAAGGAGTCAGGTTGACAACCGCAATCATCGGTGTCGGCAACATCGGAAGCACGGTGGCTCGGCACCTCGTGGCCGGCCGCGAGACCGTCGTCCTCGCCGCGAAGGACGATGCACACGCGCAGGCGCTCGCGAACGAGCTCGGACCGTTGGCACGCGCCGCGTCCGTCGACGAGGCGATCGGCGGCGCCGACAGCGTCGTCCTCGCCCTCTGGCTCGACCAGATAAAGGAACTCGTCCCGGAGCAGGCGGCCGCGCTCGAGAACAAGGTCGTGGTCGATCCCTCCAACCCGCTCGGGTTCGACGAGAGCGGGCAGATGATGCGGACGCTGCCGGACGATCAGTCAGCGGGATCGATCGTCGCCAGTCTGCTGCCCGCGAACAGCCACTACGTGAAGGCCTTCGGCACGCTCAACGCCGAGTCGCTCGCGGAAGCCGCAAACCGCGACCCCCGGGTCGCCCTGTTCTACGCGACCGACGAGGACGCCGCCGCGACGACGATCGAACTGCTGATCCGGGCCGCCGGCTTCGACCCGGTGAAGGCGGGCGGGGCCGCCGCCGCCCTACGGATCGAGATGCCCGGCGGCGACCTTCACCAGTTCGGCCTGAACGGCGAGCTCGTCGACATCGACCAAGCGCGCGCCGCCATCGCGGCGAGAAAGGTGACGGCATGAGCACACAGGAAGCGACAATCGAAACCTCCGACCTACCCGACTACGCACCAGTCCCCCGCTCGGCGCTGGGACCGGCACTGAACGAGCAGGGCTACTACGTCGGCCGCGTCGAGCGGAACCTCTACTGGGTCACCGACGGCGTCTACCAGTGCGCGTTCCTGACCACCTCGGACGGGGTCGTGGTGCTCGACGCGCCTCCGACGATCGGCCACAACATCCAACGAGCCGTCGACGAGATCGCCGCCGCCAACGGCGTCAGCAACAAGGTCTCGCATCTCATCTATTCGCACCACCACGCCGACCACGTCGGCGCCGCCTCGCTGTTCGACAAGAACATCACCCGGATCGGCCATGAGGAGACGCGCAAGCTGCTGCTGCGCGACGACGATCCTGCGCGGCCGCCGAACGAGGAGACGTTCCAGGACAACCGCACGCTCGAGATCGGCGGCGAGCGGATCGACCTCGCCTATTACGGCGCCAACCATTCGCCCGACAACATCGTCATCCACCTCCCCGACCACGACACGCTGATGCTGATCGACATCGTCAACCCCGGCTGGGCGCCGATCTACCTCTCGAACCTGACCGAGGACATCCCCGGTTACCTGGAGGCGCCGGCGAACGCGCTCGCCTACTCGTGGAAGCACTTCATCGGCGGTCACAACGGCCGGCTCGGCACCCGCGACGACGTGACGCTGCACCAGCAGTACATGGCCGACATCGCGGAGAACTCGCGGAAGGCGATCGACACGGTCGACCCGACGCCCTACTTCGTGAAGTACGGCGAGAACGTCTGGGCGGGGCTCAAGGGCTACCTCGACGAGATCGCCGCCACCGCGGCGGCGCCCGTGATCGAGAAGTACACGGGCGTGATCGCCGCGGCGGACGTGTTCACGGAGAGCACGACATTCCAGGTGATGCAGTCGATCCGGCTCGACCTCGGCCACGGCTCCCAGGTGCAGCCCTGATGGCCATCAGCGCAAGGCCGGATCCGGTCGCACCTTCTGCGCCCACGGACCCCGCGCGGATTCGCGAGCTGATGCTCGCGAATCTCTTCGCGGTTTTCAGTGAGCGTGATCCGGAGCGTCGCTTGGAGGTGATCGCGCGCAACTACACGGATGACGTGGTCTGGTCGGACCCCGACGGGACGACTCACGGGCACGAAGCGCTGAACGAGCAAGCGCAGGAGCTGCTCGATCGCATGCCAGGCTTCGTGTTCTCCGCCGCGGGACCGGTCCACGTCAGCCGCGATCTCGGCCTTCTCACCTTCAACCTGGGATTGCCGGAGCAGCCGCCGGCGGTCAGCGGCGTCGACGTCGCTCTCGTGCGCGAGGGACGGATCGCCGTGTTGCACACGCTCTTGACCGCGGAGGCGCACGCCTGATGACCAGCCTGCCGGTACGAGACCCACTCGGCGATCCGCTGCTGACGCCGCAGAACTCGACGCTGATCGTCATCGACTACCAGCCGTCGCAGGTCGCAGCCGTTCAGTCGATGGACATCGATCTGCTGCGTGACAACATCGTCTCCACGGTCAAGACCGCGAAGGCGTTCGACCTACCGATCGTCCACTCGACGATCAACGTGGCGACAGGCCGCGGTAAGCCGACGGTGCCCGAACTCGCCGAGCTGCTCGAGGACTATCCGTCCATCGACCGAACATCGACTAACGCCTGGGAGGACGCCGACTTTCTCGCCGCCGTGCGCGCCACGGGGCGGCGCAAGCTGATCCTGTGCGCCCTCTGGACGGAGATCTGCATGGCCTTTCCCGCCCTGGACGCGATGCGCGAGGGTTACGAGGTCTATCCGGTCGTCGACGCCATCGGCGGCACGAGCGAGGAGGCCCACCGCGCCGGGCTCGAGCGCGTCGTCCACGCAGGCGCGCAGCCGGTCACCTGGGTCTCGCTCGCCGTCGAGCTCCAGCGCGACTGGGCACGCGAGGAGACGGTGACCGACGTCATCGAGATCGTGCTCACCGAGCGGCTGCTAAAAGCATGAGCGTGGAGGCTCCACCCGGCAAGCGAGCCGCGATTGCCGATCCCGAGGCGCGCGAGTTCCTTCGGAACGCGGACCCGGTGCTCGCGCGGCTGATCGACGCGCGCCCGGATTTCCGCCCACGGGCCTGGCTGGACGAGCTCCCTCCGCTCGATGCCTTCGGCACGCTCGTCTTCCAGGTCGCGGGCCAACAGCTATCCGTCAGCTCGACCCGCGCGATCATCTCGCATCTGCAAGACCGGTTTGGAGGGCATCTGCCGTCGCCGGCCGAGCTGCTCGCGGCCGATCGGCAGGTGCTGCGCGACAGCGGCTTCTCGGCTCGAAAGGGCGAGACCCTGCGCGCGCTCGCGGAGCGGTTCGTCGACGGACGCCTGAGCGACGAGGCGCTCTCGCGGATGTCCGACGACGAGGTCGAGGCGCTCCTGACCGAGGTGCCCGGAATCGGGCCGTGGACCGCGCGCGGGTTCCTGCTCGTGGCCCTCGATCGGCCGGACGTCTTTCTCTCGGGCGACCTCGCGCTCCGGCGCGCGATCCAACGGGCGTACGGCTTCGACCACCTTCCGACCGACGACGAAGTGGCTCAGGTGTCGGATCGCTGGCGGCCATACCGGAGCCTCGCAGTGAGCTACCTGTTCGCGTCCGAATACGACGGGCAACCGTGAGCAGCGCTTAGCGCTGCTCGTGTCCCGAGGACTCGGACACGCGGGCTCAGGGTCGCGGCAGTGAGGATCGCCGTCTCGCGGGCACCCGGCGCTGAGCGCGTCGTGACGCCGCTCGAGCTCTTCTTCGACCTCGTCTACGTCTTCGCGATCGGGCAGCTCTCCCACCACCTGCTCGAGCAGGTGGATTTCCAGACGGGCGCCGAGACACTGATCATGACGCTTGCGGTCGTCTACGCCTGGTACATGACCGCTTGGGGGGCCAACTGGCTCGAGCCGGACGGGTTGCCGGTGCGCGCCCTGCTCGTCGGGCTGATGTTCGCGAGCCTGCTCATGTCGGTCGCGATCCCCGACGCGTTCGACGGGCGTGCCAGGCTGTTCGTTACCGGTTACTTGCTCCTTCAGGTCGGCCGTGCGGCATTCCTCATCGTTGCCCTGCGCGGTCGAGCGCAGGGGGAGCACTTCGTCAACGTCCTCGTCTGGGAGCTTCTCGCCGGCGGCCTGTGGGTGGCCGGCGCGATCGCCGACGGAGATGCGCGACTCGTCCTCTGGGGACTTGCGGTTTTGGCCACCTACGCCGGCGTCGCGGCCTTGCACTGGCTACCCGGCCGTGGACGGCGGGTCGCGCTCGAGCATTCCGAGATTGCGGGCGGGCATCTCGTCGAGCGGTTCCGGCTGTTCTTCATCATCGTGCTGGGCGAGACGGTGATCCTGATGGGCGACGCCTTCACCGAGCAGCCGTTCGAGCTCGACCGGCTGGTCGCATTGGTGATCGCTTTCACCGGGACCGTCGCGCTGTGGTGGTGCTACTTCCAGCGCGCCGAGGGGATCGCCGGCCAGGCGGCCGAAACTGCCGAGGACGCGGGGGCGATCGGCTGGCGGGGCACGTGGGCGCTGCCGATGGTCGTGATCGCGGTGATCGCGATTGCCGTCGGTGATGAGCTCGCCATCGCCCACCCCGGCGACGACACGACGCTCGGCTTCTTGCTGCTCACCTTCGGCGGGCCAGCGCTGTTCCTGCTCGCCCAGGCCTACTTCCTGCGCCATGCGCTCGGTCGCGTCCCCCGCTCGCGGCTGGTGGGGCTGGCGGCGCTCGCGCTCCTCGCGGTCGCCACCGCGCCGCTCGCGCTGATCGTCGGGATCGCGGCCTCGGCCGTCGTGCTCGTCGCCGTCGCGGCCGCGGACACCGTCGCCACAACCTAGATGCAGCTCAACCGGCCTAAGTCGGTTTCAGACGGCGCTGTCAGCCCGACTGATCGCGGGCGCGCCCGTAGCGCTCGTAGATCACGCGCGAGCCAAACGCCCTGGTCTCGATCAGCTCCAGCGGGATGTCTTCGGCGACCGGCGGCAGGAACGGCGTGCCGCCACCGACGACGACCGGGTAGCGGAAGATGCGCAGCTCGTCGACGAGGCCGAGCTCGATCGCCGCCGCGGCTAGGCCGGCGCCGCCGATCGCGACGTCCATGTCGGTCGCGTCGAGCGCCGCAGCTGCCTCCTCCGCCACCGACGCCTCGGCGAGCCGGGCGTTGCCCTGGACGCTGTCGAGCGTGCGGCTGAAGACGACCTTCGGGATCGCGCCCCAGATGTCGGCGAACGCGGCCCCGGGCTCGTCGTCGCGCAGCGACGGATCCGTCTCCCACACCAGCATCGTCTCGTAGAGCCTGCGGCCCAGCAGAAAGCCGCCGAGCCCGCGGACCTGCTCGATGTGGAAACGAAACAGCTCCTCGCTCGGGGCTCCCCACTCGAACGCTCCTTCGCGGTCGGCGATAAAGCCGTCCACCGAGACGCTCATCGAGTAGATCAGCATGGCTTCAAGTTAGTCGCGCTCAGCGGTTGTGGTTGACGACCTCGACGTTGTGCCCGTCGGGGTCAAGGACGAACGCGGCGTAGTAGCCCGGGTGGTAGACGGCGCGCTCGCCGGGACCGCCGTTGTCCTCGTAGCCCGCGGCGAGCGCGGCGGCGTGGAACGCCCGCACGGTCGCGTCGTCCTGCGTCGGGAACGCGAGGTGGACGTGCTCCGTGGGCGGCCGCCCGTCGTGGATCAGCGAGAGGCTGAAGTCCTCGCCGACCATCTGGACGTGGTCCGGCTCGTCCACGGCGATCCGCAGCCCCGCGTGCGGCGCGATCGTCGCGTAGAAGCGCCTGGACGCAGCGGGGTCGCGGACGCGGAGCCACAGGTGTTCGATCCAGCTGTCGGGCACGGGGTGCTCGCGCGCCGTATGGACCGCCACCGCGCTGTTGCCGTCCGGGTCGAGCAGGAAGCCGCGGTCGTCGCGGTAGCCCGCGTCGATCCCCGCCTGCCAGAAGGCGTCCACAGCCTCACGAGACGGCGCGCGGAAGCCAACGTGCAGGCCGCGGGCCACGGGGTGCTCGCGGTCCGGCGGACCGATGGCCCAGTCTTCCCACTCGACGAGCTGGGCGTCCGCGTGATCCGGCTCGGCGCCCAGCGCGGAAAGGACGGTGCGGTAGAAGCGCTCGGACGCGGCGAGATCCGTGACGGCGACTCCGACGTGGTCGAACATCCCGACGAGGCTACCGCTGCGGGCATGCTCGAATCGATTGACGATCTGCGCGCTTAGAGGCGAAATTCGCCTTTACCCTCACGCACCTGAAGCAGATTCCCGTCGGGATCCGGGAACCTCGCCGCGTAACCCCAGGGGAACTCGAGGATCTCGGGTGGCTCGAACTTCACACCGCGCGACTTCAGCGTCTCAAACGCCGTCCGGATGTCTTCCACCTCGATCGTGTAAACCGCGGAACCCAAGTCGCCCCTGGCCGGCGTGCCTGGCCACAGAACGAGCTCGAAGTCCTGCCCCTCGACGCCGACGGTCAGGAATCGCGGTCCGACCGGTGTCGGGTAGTCGCCCCGCTTCTCGAGGCCGATGACGTTCGTGTAGAAGTCGAGCGCCTTGTCCTGATCGCTCACCAACAGCGCCACGTACACCACTTTCTTCAGCATCGTCGTCCCTCCGTTCTTGCTTCTAGACCCGTGTGTCGTCAGGACCACGAACGGGACGCGCGCAAGGGGACACTTCCCCGCCGCGGGTCAGCGCGAGCCCGCCCCGACCCGTTCGGGCCGCACACGCCCAAGCTCCGATCCGGAAGCACTTGACGGGCAAGTGTCTGCTTGCCTATCATCGCGGGCGACCTAATGCAAGCCTGTACTTGCCTTTCACGGTGTGAGCGGTGATCTCTTCAAAGCGCTCGCCGAGGACACGCGGAGAAAGATCCTCGACGAGTTGACCGAGAGAGACGGTCAGACGCTCTTCGAGATCTGCTCACGCCTCGCCCTTAAGCACCGGCTCGGTTCCTCTCGACAGGCGATCTCGCAGCACCTCGACGTTCTCGAATCCGCCGGCCTCCTCGAAACGCGCCGTGAAGGGCGCTACAAATTCCACTACGTCAACACCGAGCCGCTCGAGCACATTGCCGATCGTTGGCTGCGCGGTGACAAGGAGGAATCGACATGAGAATCAACGTCACGAGCGTCATGGTCGATGATCAAGACAAGGCGCTGCGGTTCTACACCGACGTGCTCGGGTTCGTGAAGAAGACCGAGGTACCGCTGGGCGAAGCTCGCTGGCTGACGGTCGTCTCGCCCGAGGAGCCGGAGGGAACCGAGCTGCTTCTCGAGCCGGACGCGCACCCCGCCGCGAAGCCGTTCAAGCAGGCGCTCGTCGAGGACGGCATTCCCTTCACGTCGTTCGCCGTCGAGGACGTTCCGGACGAGGTCGAGCGTCTTCGCGGTCTCGGGGTGCGGTTCACCCAAGAGCCGGTCGAGGCGGGGCCGGTGACGACAGCCGTATTCGACGACACGTGCGGCAACCTGATCCAAATCGCAAGCCAGAGGTAGTTGTCTCGTGACCGCTCAGGGGACAAGGTCCATCGCCGCACGCCCTTTCTCGAAGTCAAAGGGCAGCGAGATGTGTTCGTGCGTAATCAACCACGTCTCATTCGACCGTTTGCAGCAAACGGTCGCGCGTACCCAGTAGGCGACCTCGCGTCCATCCTTCCGGGTTCCGCTCGCTCGGATCAGCATGTATGCGACCGCGACATCCCCGCTCACCAAGATCTGCGAGTCGGAGATCTCCTGTCCGATCGAGCTCTCCCAGCCGTCGAACCAGCGCAGGAAATTGGCTCGGACCGCAGCAGATCCGGCGTACTGGAGAGGGGGTACGACGTCGAAATAGACGATGTCGGGTGAATAGAGCGACATCAGTCGATCGATGTCCTTCGCCCTAGCGGCCTCGGACCAACGCTCCAGCAGCGTGCGGATCTCGGACTCGCTCGAAGCCATGGCGTCCTCCATTCCAGCAAGATTCATTTGCCGCCGACTCATGCCGCAGCAGAAACCGATCGCGGCGCAGTGGTTTCCGCGGTCGGTTCCGCGAACAGGTCGGCGAAGCCTTGCCGCCAGCTCGAGTAGCGCGGCTTCCAGCCGAGCTCCCGCTTCGCCTTGGCGTTGGAGAAGCCACGCCCCTCGGTCATCATCGTCACCACCACGTCCCCGGCCAGCGGCCGGGCCAGCCACTTGGGCACATTCAGCGGGCGCTTTGCCCCCGCCTGCGCCGCCAGGTACGGCACCCACTCGCTGGCCGGGGCCGGTTCGTCGTCGACGATGTTGAACACGCCCCTCGCTCTCTTCTCCACAGCCAGGACGGCAGCGCTCGCAGCATCCTCGAGGTGCACCCAAGAGCTGTAGCCGGTGCCGCCCCCGATCAGCGGAAACTGCCGCTTGCGCAGGAGCTCGACCTGATAGTCGAGGGAGCCCGGCCCGTAGAGCGTGCCGTGTCGCAGGATCGCGCCTCCAGCCTCGAGGACCGCGTCCTCGACGTAGCGGATCGCCTCCGCCACCGTGCGGAAGCCCGTGTCGGTCAGGGGGTCCAGCGGGTCCTCCTCGGTCTTCACCCATCCGCCCTTGCGGATTCCGTTCCAGCCGGCGTAGCTCTGCGCGACGAAGTGGGATACGCCGGCCGCCTCGGCCGCGGCCAGCAGGTGGTCCGTCCCCTCGATCCGCAGCCGGTTGGTGACGGCGAACCACCTGTCGAAGTGCTTCGTATCGATCTTCCCGGCGTGGGCCGCGGAAAGTCCGGTCATCTCGTGCACGATCGCGTCCGGTCGGGCCTTGGCGACTGCCTCACCGACCGATACCGCATCCAGCCCGTCCATCACGACGGCGTCTGCGCCAAGCTGCTTTAGCAAGCCCAGCTTGCCCGGACCCGTCGTCGTCGCGGTCACCTGGTGGCCACGCGCCACGAGCTGTGGCACCAGCCGCCGCCCTACGGCCCCAGTTCCGCCTGCCACGAAGACTCTCATCGTTTCCTCCTCTTTCGCATTGCTCTCTTGCCTCCGATGGTTGCGCCTCGCTCGTTTGCCTCGCATCAGCAATCCCGCCGGTTCGGTCGCCGGTTGGTAGGGACGGCTCGGGACTACGATCCCGTCTCGCCATGGAGTCCACCCGGCCCCGTCAAGCTGCGGGCGCCTCGCCTGTGCTCGTCGGCCGTGACCGCGAGTGCGCCAGGATCGACGAACTGCTCGAGGGCGCCTTGGCGGGAGAGAGCGGCGCGCTGATCGTCCGGGGCGAAGCCGGGATCGGGAAGACGGCGCTGCTCGACTACGCCGCCGCGCGCGCGGATGGGATGCAGCTGCTCGCGACGGCGGGCGTCGAGGCGGAGGCCGATCTCGCCTTCGCCGGCCTGTACGGACTGCTCCGCCCGATCCTGGACGGTTTGAGCGAGCTGTCCGAGCTACAGGCGAACGCGCTCGCAGGCGCGCTCGGGCTCGCGCCGGCGAGCGGCTCCGAGCGCTTCCTCGTCTCCGCGGCCGTGCTCGGGCTGCTTGCAGAGGCAGCCGAGGAGCGTCCGCTGCTGTGCCTGGTGGAGGACGCCCACTGGCTCGACACACCTTCCGCAGAGGCGCTCGTCTTCGCCGCCCGGCGGCTCCGGGCCGAGGGGGTGGCGATCCTCTTTGCCGTCAGGGAGGGCGAGGGGCGCACCTTCGAAGGGCACGGCTTGCCCGAGCTCCTCGTAACCGGGCTCGAGGACGAGGACGCAGTCACGCTGCTTTCGGGCCGTTCGAGCGAGCTCGTGTCCTCAGTCCGTGAGCGCGTCCTCATCGAAGCGGCCGGAAACCCTCTCGCCCTGCTCGAGCTTCCGGCCGGCTTGTCGGAGGAGCAGCGTGCCGGAATCGAGGCTTTGCCGGATTCGGTTCCGCTCACGGCGAGAGTGCAGGCCGCCTTTGCGGCGAGAGTCGAGGGACTTCCCGCCAGGACGCAGACGATGCTCTTGATCGCCGCGGCCGACAACACCGGCGATGTGGCGACGGTCGTGAGCGCGGCTGCCGAGCTGGGCGTGACCGTGGAGGCGCTCGAGCCCGCAGAGGCCTCCGGCGTCGTACGCACCGACGGCGGGAGAATCGCGTTCCGCCACCCGCTCGTACGCGCGGCCGTGCTCGGCGCGGCGACGCTCGCGCAGCGGCAGCGGACGCACGCCGCGCTCGCCGCCGTCCTCACCGGCGAGGAGCACGCCGATAGGCGCGTCTGGCATCACGCGCTGGCCACGCTGACCGCCGACGAGAACGTCGCGGCGGCGCTGGAAGCAGCCGCGCGCCGCTCGCGGCTTCGCGGAGGGCACGCGTCGGCCGCGACTGCGTTCGAACGAGCGGCGGAGCTCAGCGACGCCGAGTCAACGCGCAGCCGCCGCCTCGCCGAGGCGGCCGAGGCCGCCTGGGCGGCCGGCCAGCCGGAGCGCGCCCGCGGCCTCGTCACAGGGTCACTGGCGGCGGCAGACGGTCAGCGACGCGTGCGTCTCCTCTACCTCAGCGGTGTCATCGAGGCCCGAAGCGGCTGGCTCCCGGACGCGCTCGCGCCCGTGCTGGAGGCAATCGAGCGCAGCGAGGACGCGTCCTTGACGCTGGAGATGCTGTACGACGGCTACGAGTTCGCGAGCTACGCGAAGGCGCACGACCAGCTTCATGAGCTCACGCGGCGTGCGGCTGAGCTCGAGCCCACTTCCGAGAGCGACAGGTTCATCGCAACCGCCCTCACGGCCTGGGGCTCCGAGCTCTCCGGTGACTACGTGCGTGGAGCGCAGCTGGCCGCAGAAGCGATGGCGAGCGCGGAGCGCGTCGACGACCCACGCTGCCTGATCCTGGCGGCGGTGACTGCCGACCGCGAGGGCAGCTGGGGAGACGGCCTCGCGTACGCCAATCGCGCGGTCGCTTTCGCCCGCGAACGGGGGCTCGTGAGCGTCCTGCCGCAAGCCCTTGCGGCGCAATCCTCGGAGCTGATCGGCGGCAGCCGCTTCGACCTCGCCTACTCGGTTGCCGAGGAAGGGCGCCGGCTCGCCCTCGACATCGGACAGCCGTGGACCGCGGGCTGGAATGTCGCGAATCTGGCAACGGTCGAGGCCCTGCGCGGACAGGAAGACGAGGCACGAGCGCACATCGACACGCTCCAGCAGCTCGTGGCGGCAAGCGGCGCGAAGTTGAGCATCCTCGACCAGCTCGTCCTCGGCCTGCTCGACCTCACCCTGGGGAGGCCGGCCGAGGCGCTCGAGCATCTCCGTGGCTATGCCGCTGCCCCAGCCGGAGTCCTCATGACGCCGCACCCCGTTCTCCAGCTTCCGGATGTCGTCGAGGCCGCCGTCCGCGCGAACCAGCTCGACGAGGCGGCCGACCACCTCGCACGCTTCCAGGAGTGGGTCGAGCGGTTTGCCACCCCGGCCCGTCTCTCACTGCTCGCCCGCTGCCAGGCGCTCACGGCGGAGTCCGACGCCGAGCAGCACTTCGTGCGATCGATCGAGCTCGCCGAGGCCATGTCGCCGTTCGAGCGGGCACGGAACGAGCTCCTGTACGGGGAATGGCTGCGGCGCAAGCGGCGTCGTGTGGACGCCCGCCCCCATCTGCGGACCGCGCTCGAGCTCTTCCAGCAGCTAGGCCTTCCCCCTTGGGAAGAGCGGGCGCGCGGCGAGCTGCGGGCAAGCGGTGAGACGGCCCGCCGCCGCGATCCTTCCACCCGCGATCAGCTGACGCCGCAAGAGCTGCAGATCGCTCACCTGGTGGCTGAAGGGATGACCAACCGCGAGATCGGCGCGCAGCTCTACCTGAGCCCGCGCACGATCGACTACCACCTGCGCAAGGTGTTCGCCAAGCTGCAGATCGCCTCCCGCACCGAGCTGGGGCGAATGGTCCTCGGCGAGCACGTGTCGGCCTGACCGGCGATCCGACCGGCGACCGCGCCGATGCGACCGCGCGCCGAGCGCGGCATGTTCGAGGTATGGAGCAGGTTCGTGTGCTGATCGTCGACCCGCACGCGTCCTTTCGGTGTGCGTGCAAGGCGCTCCTCCAGACCGAGGGGCTCGCGGTCGAAGCGGACCTCGAACGCTACGAAGGCGCAGAGGACGTCGCGATCACGCTCCGTCCGGACGTCGTGCTCATCGACGTCTCTCCCGCGCAGACCGAAGGGCTGGAGCTCGCTCGTCGCCTTTCCGCCCTCGCGCAGCCGCCCGCGATCGTGCTGATGTCCGCGACGCCCGCGGACGCGGTTCTGGCCGATGCTGCCGGAGCCGACCTCTTTCTCGTCAAGGGCGGCATCACCGCCGGAGCGATCGCGAATACTGCACGGAAAGTGCGCTCATGTGGTCGGATGGGCTAGAGCGCGCAGCCGATGAGGGGTGAGGCGCGTACTTCCACCTGTCCGACGTAAAGGTAGTCCGCCCCGACACAGGTGCCTGGCAAGTGACAGGATCGAGCGGCTTCGGGGAAGAAGACCGTCTCGGCATTTGCCGCTCGGACGAACCATTCAAGGTCGGTGACTGCCCCGATTAGGTGCTGATCGCAGTCCCGCTCCCGAATCCGCCCGCGAAGCTCGCGCCACAGCCGGCTCTCACGCGTGCCGACCCCAAGACCCTCGGGCGTGCGGTGTCGCCCCAACGCCGTGCCGACGAGCACGACGCGTCGATTGCCTTTGCGTCCAAGCAGGCCGACGTTCCAATCGCCAAGACCCCACTGGAACTTGACATAGGGGCGACCGCCGATGACCCGGCGCGTCATCACCGCGCTCGGCCGGCCGAGCACACGCCGAACCTGCTGGCCGGTCATCCCGAGGTTGATCGGTCCGATGCCGACGCCCGGACGGATCGCGACGCTGTCATTCCGCGAGCCCGACGCCGAAGAGGCAACGGCCACCGCCGCGACCATTGCAACGACCAGGACCGCAGATCGCACGAGCGGAATCCTATTCAGCAACGGCGGAACCGGGCTCATCGAGCAGCAGAACGAATTCCTCGATTTCGCCTGAACGTGCTTGGGCGAAGCCGCGTTCTGTGCCGACCAGGCGAAAGCCACACTTCTCGAGGACGCGCCGCGACGCGACGTTGTCGTAGGCAACGCGTGCGTGGAGCGGGCGGGACGGGTCAACGGCCAAAAAGGCGCTGAGGGCTTCGGTCGCGATCCCCTTGCCCCAGTAGGAGCGTCCGATCCAGTACGTGACCTCTCGTTCATCGGGCTCGCCCCACGACGAAATGGATCCGGCGACTTCGCCGTCGACGACGATGACTCGGGCAACCTTGGTCTCGTCGGCTCTGATCCGAGCCCAGCGACGCTCGAATGCGTCCCGGTCCATGTGATCGGGTGGTGTGAAGGCGGCCATGTGCGCGGCAACCGGATCCGCCCACTGCTCGAACAACACAGCCAGATCCTCGTCCCGCACTTCCCGCAACGTGCACCGCATCGCGCAAAATTCTCGCAGGTCGGGGAATGCGTAGAGCTCAGGCCGGCCCCGGCTTCGCGCCCTCGGCAAGCTTGATCCGGGTCCAGACGTTCATGTTGACGACGACGCCGACGATCTCGAGGATCTCCTCCGGGCCGAAGTTCTCGGCGAGCGCGTCGTGGAAGCGCTGGAACGCCGCGTCCTGGTCGGTGTCGGCGGCACGGGTGAGCGCCTCCGCATAGCGGAGCGCCGCCTGCTCGGCCTCGGAGTGAAGCTCAGTCTCCCACCATGCGGTCAGGGTGTCGATCTTCGCCCGGGGGATGCCCGCCTCGCGGGCCTTCTCGTAGTGCAGGTTGAGGCAGTAGCTGCAGTTGTTGAGCTGCGAAACGCGCAGGCGCAGGAGCTGGGCGAGGTGGCGGTCGATCCGCAAGTCCGCCGTGTACCCGAACGCATCCGCCCCCATCCGGGCTATGCCGATGAGCGCCTCGTTCTCGCTCGCGTCGAGCCGGCGCTCCGCCATCTGGACGTCGTCAGCCATCTTGCCTCCTGTTGGCTCTAGCTCACACCCGCCGTCGTCACCGTCTTATCCCACCCGGGCCCTTCGAGCTCGGGTAGCTGGGCTAGCGCCGGGTTGTCGATCTGCGCCGCGATCGACCTCGCGGCGTCGAGCGCGCCGGGCTCTCCCAGCCGAGCCCGGTACAAGGTCGCGTGCAGAAGGAGCTCCTGGATGCCGCGCCGCGCGGTGATGTCCTCGAGCTCGTCGATCCAGCGTGGGGCGGCCTCGACGCGGTGCTTCACCGCAACCGCACAGAGCGCATCGAGGGAGTAGGCCTCGATCCAGAGGTACGTGTCGGGCAGGCGGCGGCAGAGCCGCGGCGCGTCCACGAGGCACTCGAGCGCGCGGGGCGTGTCACCACGGGCCTCGAGCACCAGTCCGAGACCGCGCATCCCGATGCTCTCCCAGCACGCGTCGCCGACCTGGCAGCCAATGGCGTAGGCGTGCTCGAAGCGCGCCTCCGCCGCGTCGAGGTCGCCGAGCACGAGGTCCAACTCGCCGCGAAACGACTCGGGCCAGGAGACGAACGCCGTCATGCCGCGCACCTCGACCTCGTTCATGGCCTGATCCAGGACGTGGAGTGCGTCCTCGATCTCGCCGCGGAGGAAGTGGAACCGCCCGAGCATGGTCAGCGCCATCGCGAGCGGCTGGCCGGACGGGAGCTGCCGCGCCCGCTCGACGCCGGACCTGAGGAGCTCGCCCGCGGCGGCGTGGTCGCCGATGTCGTGCTTGAGGGCGCCGCGGGTGACGTCCACCCACGCGAGCTCCTCCTCGCGACCGCCCGCGAGCTCGGCGGTGCGGGTCAGCGACCCCTCTGCCCGGTCGTACTGGGCGCGGAGGAACTGAACCCAGCTGATCTCGCGCCATCCGGTCGCCGCGATGTCGTCGCGGCCCAGCTCCTCGGCGAGCGCACTTCCCTCGTGCAGCGCCGCGGCGCCTTCCTCGTCGGTACCGCGCGCGGAGTGGACGAGCGCGCCGCCCAATGAGACGAGCGCCCTCGCGAGGTGCGGGCGGTCCTCGACGCTGCGCGCGGACGCGACGGCGTTCCGCATTCGCTGCACGCCGACCTCCACTGCGCCCGCGGCCAGAGCCGCCTCGCCTGCCTCGATCTGCGCGAGCACGGCGGCCCGCGTCGAGACGGGACCCGAGACGGGGGCGCGGGGGGCTTCTGCCGCCGCCTGGAGCGCGGTGGTCGGCTCGACGCCGAGCTCGCGGCGGAAGAGCTCGGCACACGCGGCGACGCGGCGGGCGGCGCCCTCGTGGTCGCCGGCGGCACGGAGGCAGCGAACGAGGAGCACGTGCGCGTTCTCGTCGAAGGGATTGAGGCGCACGAGGTCCGACGCGTGGCGAACGGCCAGCTCGAACTCGCCGCGCGAGAGGAGCGCGAGCGCGGCCTGGTGCAGCACGGCGCTCGTCGTCCCCGAGAGATGACGGCGCTCGCTCTCGAGCCAGATCTCGAAACCGGGGCTCGAGCGAAACGCCAGTCCCTCGAGGAGCTCGCGCCCGAGCCCGGGAAGACCGACGGCCTCGAGCCAGGAGCCCCGGGCGAGCACCTCGGTGTCGACGACGGTTCCTGTCCGGAGCGTTAGGCGGAGCGGATCGCCGCCGACGTCGCCGTCCTCCCCGAGGCTGCGGCGGAGCTCCGACAGCGACCACCGCAGCGCCCCGAGTGGGTCGGCAGCCTGCGGGAACAGAAGGCTCGCGACCCCCTCGCGCGAGGGCGGGAGCCGTGTGCGCACCAGGTAGGCGAGCAGTCCCCATGCCTTCTTGCCGCGTTGCGCTTCGACCTGGATTCCGCCGCGTTCCATCCTCGCGGGACCCAGGAGGTGAATCGTCAGACCGACGTCGGGCCTCCGTTCCTCACACGTGCCGTCACACGCCTCACTGTGACGCTCTCTGGCGTCGGCTTCAACACCTCTGCGGAAAGGGAGCACAGCATGCGCACGAAGACGAAATTGGTTCTGCTGGCCGCCCTCGTGGGCCTCGGGACGCTCGCAGTAGCGGCGGCCCAAGCCGGGCCCCATTTCTCGGCCTGGAACCTGTCGCAGAAGATCGACGACATTGCCGGGAACCACCCAGACCTGAACACCGCCTCGCTTGACGGGTGTCCGATCCAGTCCCCCGACGGACTCAGCCTGTACATGGCCTCGAACCGTCCGGGCGGCAAGGGCGCGCTCGACATCTGGGTGGCGACGCGGACGAGCGAGAACGACCCCTGGGGAGCGCCCGTGAACCTGCCCGAGCCGATCAACTCGGCGTCGGACGACTTCTGCCCGACACCGATCAATGGGAAGGGGCTCCTCTTCGTCAGCAGAAGGGTCGTGCAGGGAGTGACCTGCGGGCTCGGGGACATCTACGTCACCCGCCGGAACCCCGCGAAGGGCTGGAGTGAACCCGAGCACCTCGACTGCGATCCCGCCGGACCGAACAGCGTCCTCGACGAGCAAGGCCCCTCGTACGTTCAAGGACGCCTGTACTTCTCGCGCTCCACCCTGCCGCCCGGGAACTCCGGGGAGCTCTACGCCAGCGACAAACACGGCGACATGGGCTTCGGGCCTGCCTCGCCGATCGTCGAGCTGAACGACGCGGGTGCCAACGACATCCAGCCAAACGTTCGCAAGGACGGTCGCGAGATCGTCTTCTCGTCGAACCGTGCAGGCGGCGCGGGCGGCCCCGACATCTGGTCTGCGACGCGCGTAAACGTCGACGTGCCCTGGTCGGCACCGGTCAACCTCGGCCCCAACGTCAACACCGGCGCTGGGGAGTCGCGGCCCTCGCTCTCGTGGGACGCGCAGCAGCTTCTCTTCGGCCGAGCCGGTGCGGCAGGAACCGGCGAGGGCGGAACAGGCATGTCGGACATCTACGTGACGACTAGGGACAAGAGCAACGACTGATCGGATCGCCGGCGGGGGCGGGCCGCCCCCGTCGGCTTTCCACTGCCGCGAATCGCCAGAATCTCGGCGATGCTCGCCCTCGTCGCCGCCGCTGCCGCACTCGCCGTGCCGGCGGCCGCGCCGCCGCCGAACTCCGTCCTTCCCTCCGGCGCCGCAGCGACTGCCGCGCGGCTCGCGACCACGACGAGATCGCTGAACTCGGCCGTCGACAGCTGGCGCACCTCTGCGGCTCCGAGGCCACCACGCGACCTGCGCCTATGGGCTCTCGACCAGCAGCGTCTGTATCTCGCGCTCGGGCTCGCGAAGCCCTCGACCGGCGAGGCAGTCGTCCGGCGGCTTTCGCGAGAGCTCCGAGCGAACGCACGCGACGTACTCGCCGCACGAAGGGCGCTCGTCCGTCTAACGCCCCCGACCACCGGACCGCTCTCGTCGTTTCGGACGGGTCCCGCCGAACCGGCTGAACGGCTTCGGCGCTATTACGGCGAGGCGCAGCGCCGGTTCGGCGTCCCCTGGCACGTCCTTTCGGCGGTCAACTTCATCGAGACCGCGTTCGGCAAGGTCCGGTCGGCGAGTACCGCCGGCGCGCAGGGGCCGATGCAGTTCCTGCCGTCGACATGGCGCGCGTACGGCCTCGGTGGCGATATCCACGACCCGCACGACTCAATCCTCGGAGCCGCCAACTACCTCCGCGCATCCGGTGCCCGGACGAATCTCCGCCGGGCCCTCTACGCCTACAACCACTCCGCGCTGTACGTCGACGCCGTACTCGCCTACGCGCGTGTGATCCGCCGCGACGTGCGCGCGTACTACGGCTTCCATGCCTGGCAGGTCTTCGTGCGAACGCCGAGCGGTTACCGCCGGATCACGAGCCCCTAGGCCGGCGAGCTCGGCTTGGGCGGGACGAACCGCTTGACAAAGTCGAGCGCGGTCTGCGCGACCTCCTGCCAGCCGTGGTCGATGGTGAGCGCGTGGCCGCGGTTGGGCATCTTCTTGATCTCGGTGACGTTTGGGTTGCGCTTCTGCCGCTTGTAGGCGGCGTTGGCGATCGCCCATGGCACGGTGTGGTCCTTTTCGCCCTCGATGATCAGCAGGGGGCCGCGGTCGGGGTTCTTCGTGTCGACCTTCGACTCGGTCCAGGGATTGAGGTTGGCGTTGGCCATCTGGGCCAGGGCGATCCCCGACCCAGCCACGTGGTAGGTGTCGTAAAGGCGCTTCGCCTCGTCCTCATCGAGGGCGTTCGCCCAGCCGTACTGGAACTGGTCGAAGGTGAACGTGATGGCACGGCCTCGATACCGGGGGTTGAGCAGGAAAGGTCCAGTCGCCTTGAGCGTGGAGAGGGGCAGCGGCAGGACGCCGCGAAACACGCCAGGGTCGATCGCCACCGTGGCCGCCGAGAGCCCACGGCCGGCGAGCATCTGCGCCAGCAAGCCCCCGGTCGAGTGTCCCATCACGACGGGCTTCTGCTCGAGCTTGCCGATCACGTCGGCCGTGTGGTCGGCAACCTGCCTCAGCGTCTTCTTGGCGAGAACGTCGGGGTTGGCCCGCGCCTCTTCAACCGTTTCCGGATCGTCGGGCCAGTCCGGCGTCAGCGGCGCGTAACCAGCCTGCTGGAAGAAGTCCGCCCAGTTGGCCCAGCTGCTCGGCAGCAGCCAGAGACCGTGGATGAAGACGACCGGAGTCGCGCCGGAGGCGTTCGCCGCCTCGATCTCCCTGCTCTCCCGTTCCGAAATGGACGCCATGCCGAACTCCTCTCGGTCGCCGTCGAAGGTCATCCGACCCTAGCGAACCAACGACGAGCTCACCCACGAGGCGCCGGCGACCTCCGCCATGCAGTGCGTCAGCGTCAAGCAGCTCGCGCTTGCGCGAGAGCCTCCTCGACCACGTCCGCGATGCCCGAGAGGTCCTGGATCGCGAGGATCCGGGTGATCCGCCCGTCCTGCACGTCGAAGACCCAGGCCCAGTCCGCCTCGTAGGTCTCGCCGGTCGCCTTGTTCGTGAAGAGCTCACCGCCGACCTGAACGGCTCGGTTGCCGCCGCCGAAGTACTCGAGCGGCCGCACGAAGATGTCGTACCCGAGCGTGGCGGCCTCCCCGGTCAGGTAGTCGATCAGCGCCTGCTTACCGCGGACCTCTCCCACCGAGTTCTCGAACACGACGTCCTCCGCGAACGCGTCGTAGAAGCGCCCGAAGTCGTCGGACTCGCCGCGCTCGAGCGGGTCGAAGATGCTCCGCAGCAGCGCGACGGCGTCGCTCCGTTCCGGGCGCTCCTCGGTCGGCTGGAAGCGCTCCTCGAACATCTTCGTCGCATCCTCGACCTCGCTCCAGTGCGGGTGCGTGACGTAGACGACAACCGCGCCTTCCTCCTGCGCGGAGTAGACGACGGGAGTGCCGGCGCGCAGGAAGATGATCTCGCCGGCGCGGGCGGTGGTCTCGACGCCGTCAACGGACGTGACAGCGAAGACGCCGTCGGTGACGATGAGCGCCTCGTCGTAGGCGACGACCCACTCGTTCGTCGCCCCGGGCGCGTAGTGCGCGAAGCCGACGCTCATGGCGTCGCTCGAGCTCGGATCCAAGACGTCGCCGAGGAGCATCTCGATGGATCCCGGCCGGTACCAGGTTCCGACGTCCTCGGAAGTGAGCCTCGTGATGCCACGTGGTGCTGTGGACATGATTCCTCCTTGTGACAGTAATGAAGTGGGACTGTATCAAATGATTACAATGCCGCGTGTGAGCGCGTCCACCACTCCCCACTGGGGCGGCGAGCGCGAGTCTGGGCTCGGGATCCTGGCCGCGAGACTCCTGTTCGCGATCCAGGACGAGCTCTACTCGCGGCTCGAGGAGGCCGGGTACGGCGACCTGACACGGCTCCACGGCGCAGTGATCGCCCACCTCGACGAGGAGGGGACGCGCGCCACCGAGCTCGCCCGCCGCTCAGGACGTCACAAGCAGATCATCGGCCGCATCGTCGACGAGCTCGAAGAGCTCGGTTACGTGGAACGTCGGCCGGAGCAGCACGACCGGCGCGCCAAGCTGGTCGTCCCCACCGAGCGCGGGCGCGAGGTCATGCGCCTCTCCGACGAGATCATCCTCGACCTCGAGCGGCGCCAAGCGGCCGTTCTTGGACAGAACGAGTACGACGTCTTCAAGCAGGCGTTGCGCACGGTCGTCGACTCGCTCACGTCGTCAGCCGACGCGCTTCGGCCAGCTCGTCGGCGTTGACCGGCGACAACGGAGGTTGCCCGGTCAGGACGCGCACCACCTCTTCGGCCGCGAAGCGCCTCACCGTGCCGATCGCTTCTTCCGAGTAGTAGGCGGCATGTGGCGTGATGACCACGTTGTCCAGGCCGAACAACGGGTTGTCCGGCCGCCAGTCCCTGACCTTCGCCGGCTCCTCCTCGATGTCGTCGAGCCCCGCGCCCGCGATCCAGCCCTCGCTGAGCGCTCGGTGGAGGGCGCGATCGTCGACGATCGGCCCGCGTGCGGTGTTGATCAGGATCGCGGTCGGCTTCATGCTCCGCAGCCGGCGGTCGTCGAACAGGTGGTGCGTGTCCGGCGTGAGCGGAGCCTGGATCACCAGGCAGTCCGACTCGGTGACCAACTCGTCGAGCGACACCGCCGTGGCGCCGGCGGCGGTGATCTCTGCGGCCTCCACGTACGGGTCGTGGACGGTGATCCGCATGCCGAACCCGGCGGCACGGGTCGCGATCGCCCTGGCGATGGCGCCGAACGACAGCAGCCCGAGGACGCTGCCGCGCAGACGGTGAATCGGAGCGCCGGATTGCCAGCGCCACGTGCCTCCACGCGTCGCCCGGTCGTAGACGTTGATCTTGCGCGCGACCGCGAGCAGCAGAGCCATCGCATGATCGGCGACTTCGTTCTCGCACCAATCGCTTGGGACGTTGGTGACGAGGATGTTGTGCCTGGTGGCTGCATCGACGTCGACGATGTCGACGCCCGTGCCGTAGCGCGCGATCACGCGGCACTCGTTCAGCTCCGCGATCACCCGGGCGCTGATCGTCGCGTACTGCGCCACTACCGCCGCGGCGGCGTGGGCGACCTCGATCACCTCGTCCTCGGTCTTGCACTGGGCGCCGATCAACTCGAAGCCGGCCTGCTCGACGATCGCGCGCTCGATGTCGACGTCGCCGTAGTCGTAGTCGGCGATCACGACCGTTTCGCGCGTCGTCACCACACGATCTCCGTTAGGTGTGTGCTGCATTCATAGGGGCTGACAGAGCACCGCCGTTGCCGAGCAGCGAGGCGCCGTGCGATGCGTCGCTCGCGATGCGCTCGTACAGCGACAGGATCCCCTGACTGTGGCGAGGCGGTCGCGGCGACCACCGTGCGCGTCGTTCGGCAAGGATCTCGGTCACCTCGTCTTCGGGCCGCGGCTCGCCGTCGACACCGACGACCGCTAAGCGTCGCTCGGGCACGTTGAGCTCGATCAGGTCGTTCTCCTCGATCAGCGCGATCGGGCCTCCGTCGAGTGCCTCGGGAGCGACGTGTCCGATGCACGGGCCCTGCATCGCGCCTGAGTAGCGGCCGTCCGTGACGATCGCGGTCGTCGTGTTCAGCGCCGGGTCGGCTGACAGGATCGCGGCGGCGAAGTACATCTCGGGCATGCCGTTGGCGTGCGGTCCCTCGTAGCGGATGACCATGACGTCACCGGACGTTATTCGCCGCTCGATCAGGGCGTCTATGGCCTCGGGCTCGTCCTCGAAGACTTTCGCCGGACCGGTATGCACGTGCATCTCCTCGGGAACCGAGAAGGTCTTCACCATCGCGCCTTCCGGAGCGATGTTGCCCCGCAGGATCGCGATCCCGCCGTCGGTCGCGAACGGATCGTCGCGCCGCCGGATGATCTCGTCCCGGCGGATCTTGACGTTCCTGAGGTAGCCGAGTCGTTCGCGCATGAAGAACTGGTCGCGCTCGATTTCCTCGAGGTTCTCTCCCAGGGTCTTGCCGGTGACGGTGATGCAGTCCAGGTGCAGCAGGTCGCGCAGCTCGAGCATCAGGGCCGGTACGCCGCCCGCGTACCAGAAGTACTCGGCCGGGTAGCGGCCGGTCGTCTTCACGTCGGCCAGCACCGGGACCTCCCGATGGATGCGATCGAAGTCGTCGATCGTGACCTCCACGCCGGCTTCCCGAGCGATCTCGGGAAGGTGAAGCAGGGCGTTCGTCGAGCCGCCGATGGCGGCGTGGACGACGATCGCGTTCTCGAACGCCTCGCGGGTCAAGATCCGTCGAGGCGTGAGGTCCTCGGCGATCAGCCGTAGGATTTGCTTGCCGGCGGCGCGGGCGTAGCGAAGCAACTTGGTCAGCGGCTCGGGCACCAAGGCCGACCCCGGCAGGGCGAGACCGAGCGCCTCGGCCAGCACCTGCCCGGTCGCGGCGCTGCCCATGAACTGACACGCTCCACAGGTCGGGCATGCGCCGCGCTGCGCGAGCGCCAGCTCGTCCTCCGACAGCTCACCGCGCCGAACCGCGGCCCCCATCTCCCACATCTTGTTTGAGGTCACGAAGTCAGGCGCGTTCAGCTGTGTCCCGCCGGGCACGTGCACGGCGGGCAGATCGCAACGGGCCATCGCCAGCAGATGCGCCGGGACGGACTTGTCGTTGCCGGAGATCAGCACCATCGCGTCGTGCGGATGACCGAGCGCGTGGATCTCGATCATCGCCGCCATGACGTCCCGCGAGATCAGCGAATAGCTCATCCCATCGGTCGCCTGGACGACGCCGTCGCAGATGTCGGAGACGACGAACTCGGCCGGCTTGCCGCCCGCCTCGAACACGCCGTTCGAGACCTCCTCGATGAGGCCGCGGAAGTGAAACGTGCCAGGGTGACCCATTCCGTAAGCGCTCTCCACGAGCACCTGCGGCTTCCGAAGGTCATCCTCGGTCCAGTTCATGCCCAGCCGAAGCGCGTCCCCTTGGAAGTTGACTTCACGCAGGCGCTGGCTACGAAGCCGCTTTCGGTCGATCGGAGCAGGTGTCTGTTCGGTCGCCATCGCGCGTTCCTCTCTGGCTGTTAGTTAGGACACGCCAGGAACATACCCCTACTGGTCGACACACACGGGCACATGACTCACCAAAGGGAGAAACCTGCGTTAGCAGGGCTTTCCATGCCGGATCGACGGGACCCGAACCCGCGACCTCCGGCGTGACAGGCCGGTCATGGAGCGGGGATCTGCTCGAGGCGGGCGAATGCGTTCGGCAGGCCGGCGCGTTGCTCGCCGCGGAACTCGGCGTTCGCGAATCCTCTCCGGACCTGCGGGCTTCTAGCCAGTCCGACTGAAGGTGTTCGCCATCCAGGGTTGCCACTCGCCGGTCTCGTCCCGTATCCACCACCGAATCGAGATCGTGCCGTCGAGATTGACGGCGACGGCGCCGTCAGCGTCCAGGTCGTACTGAAACCGCGCCGGTCCCACGAACGTGAGCTTGCCCTCGGCCACACGGCCCTCGTAGCGGTTGCCGTCCTCCGAGAAGGGGCCGTTGTTGCTGAAGAAGATGATGCGGAACCGCTTGTGTTCGGCGTCGTAGAACCAGTAGTTAACGCCGGTTTGCGTCGGTTCGTCGCCGAAGGTCGTCTCGTACTCCTGCACCAGGAAGTAGCAGCCGTCGAGCCAACGGAAGGACTCCGTGCTTCTGACGGAACCTCCTTGGCCGTAGACGTTGTCCGGCATTCGATCCTCCGCGCTCCATTTCCCGAGCAGCGGCTCAAGTCGCTTCAGTTCAGGGTGGGGCGGCGCTACGCCGAATGCAGTTAGCTCTTCGTCGTGCATGGCTGCCTCCTCGGCTCACTCTGTTGTCCGCGGCTCCACGATCCTGTAACTTCGCGGAGTATATTAGTCGACTGAATGTCTCCGCGGAAATACAGAATGACGCGACGGGCACAAGCCGTCGATGCAACCCGCCGCCGCATCGTCGAGGCGACCGTTGCCGCCCATCGCGATCTCGGGATCCAGGCCACGAGCTGGGAGGAAATCGCCCGCCGGGCTGGGGTCGGGGTCGGCACCGTGTACCGCCACTTCCGCTCCTTGGACGAGCTGCTGCCTGCGTGCGGCGAGCTGGTGGCAACGACGCTCGCCCTACCCACCGAGGACGACCTTCCCGCCTTGTTCGATGGAGCCCGTTCCACCCGTGCGCGGATCGAGCGACTCGTCGGCGAGGTATTTGCCATCTATGAGCGGGGAGCCGCCTTCATCGAGAACGTTCGCCGGGAACGGAAGGTGCTACCCCAACTCGAGGGCTGGCATCGAGAGATCACCACAGTGCTCGACACCTTGACGCGAACGGCGCTGGCGCCGATCGAAACCGACGAGGAAGCGATCGACGTGACTCGAGCCCTGGTCGATCTCACGACCTGGAAGGCATTCAGAGATCAAGGACTGTCACCCGAGCGAACCGCCGACACAGTGGTCGGACTGATCGAATGCTCTCTGCGGTCGAGGCGCCGGTCGGGCAGTCCTCGATCGAGCGAGTGGAGCGCGGGATGAGACCGGCGCAGCTTGAGCGCACGTAACATCGCCTGCCACGCCGGGCTGCCCGGTTCGATGCTGTAAGTGGCCTCAGTCTTTTGCGCCGCCGTCGGGGAAGAGGAGTCCGAGGCCGCGTACGAGCATGCCGGCGGCGGCGTCAACGACCGTGGCGCGGGGGACGTCGCGATGATCCGCCCACCAGAGCGCGAGCCCGGTCGTCGCGGAACGAGCGAACTCGGCGATCGGCTCGATCTGCTCCTCGGGCAGCTCGAGCTCGGGCTCGGCGCGGAGCAGCGCGACGTTGGCCCTGCGCGCGCTAGCCTGCAGCTCGCGGTAGAAGGCCTGCACCTCGGGGTCCCCGGTCGTGTCGCGGAAGAGCATGGCGAGGGCGTAGGGGTGCTGCTCGACGTAGGCGAACCAGCGGTCGAGGACCCATGGGAGCCGCTCGGCGAGTGGGCCGTGCGTCGCCATGTCTTGGGCGAGCCCGGTAAGGAGCTCGTCGCGGTGCTTGGCGAGCAGTGCCATGTGAAGCGCCTTCTTGGAGGGGAAGTGCTGGTA